>OCPX01000010.1_pt1 | contig 214216 bp, 178 predicted proteins | sample 1538771 | NCBI WGS metagenome assembly OCPX01 (sample SAMN04571725, study PRJEB22368) | human gut metagenome | biome: human gut; material: stool | host: Homo sapiens | place: Luxembourg | collected 2012-11-01 | reverse complement strand
TAAACGCTGAAGGCATCTAAGCGTGAAGCCCCCCTCAAGATGAGATATCCCATTCGAAAGAAGTAAGACCCCTTGAAGACGACGAGGTAGATAGGGCAGAGGTGGAAGTGCAGTAATGTATGGAGCTGACTGTTACTAATCGGTCGAGGGTTTGACCTGGAACGGTCGATCGCAAAGCAGTAGGAAGAAGGATGTTACGTGTGTGCAGTTTTGAAGGTATATACTTTCAATTAAATATAGGGGATTAGTTCAATGGTAGAGCACCGGTCTCCAAAACCGTCGATGGGGGTTCGAATCCCTCATCCCCTGTATAGTAAGAACAACAGTTATTGTTGTTCTTTTTTTGTATTCTATATCAATCATTGATCTAGCGGACAGATTTTGATTGCTACTGTATTGTTATATCTTGTCATTTTAACTGTGAAATTATATAATAAAAACAGCTTGTACAGTGAATACAAAAGAAGGGGGAAGGAAGAGTGAAGAAGTTTATCAAAGAATTTCGGGAATTTATTAATCGTGGAAATGTGATGGATATGGCTGTCGGTATCATTATTGGTGGTGCTTTTACCAGTATCGTATCTTCTTTGGTTGATGATATCATTAATCCGATTCTTGGACTGTTCGGTGGTATGAATTTTGATCAGCTGAAATGGAACATTTTAGGCGAGGTTACTTTGAATTATGGTAAGTTTATCTCAGCTGTGTTGAATTTCCTGATCATGGCACTGGTAATCTTTACGATTATGAGAGTTATGAATAGTGCGGCTGAAAAGCTGAATCATAACAAAGAAGAAAAACCGGCTGCACCGACAACGAAGAAATGTCCTTATTGTAAGACAGAGATTGCCATTGATGCAACCAGATGTCCGCATTGTACTTCGGTTTTGGAAGAAACCAAAGAGACGAAATAAAAACAATACATATAAATCCCCGGAGAATTTTTCTGGCAGAAGATCAGATTATCTTCCGGGGATTTTTGTATTATACAGGTATGGATATTCGGGTTACAAGTTGGTTATCGTGCGCTACTGCCATTTAGTCATGGGTATGGTCTTTGACCTGATTCCAATTGTTATCGCATGGGGAACGATCGCACTGGTGATCGCAACTTACACACCGGTGTTTAACTGGATTTCTTATCCGATGGGATTATATATGAAGCTATTCCTGATCTTTATGGAGAGAACTTTAATTGCAATTCCGTTGATTGTGCTATTTGCAAATTTGTTTTTATAGGTTATAATGAAGTTTCGGTACAAAGAATATTGTGCCGGGACTTTTTTTTACTTTACAGAAAATTGCTTTCCTGTAAAGTGAAAAACGCTGCGCGAGGATGTGCCAAGGCACATTCTTTGTTCTATGAAAGAAAGAAGAAAAGAAAACAGGGGAAAGTGAGCAAAAATGTGATGGACTACAAGTTGTTGTTGGATATGGCGGTGTTTGCCGGGGATATCCTGATGCAAAACGGGGCAGAGACGTATCGGGTGGAAGATACGGTCTACCGGATCCTGCAGAAATCGAATCTGAAGACAGTGCAGGTTCTGGTGATGATGACCGGATTTGTTGCCACGCTGGATGATCCGACTATGGATTCGCTGACTGTTGTGCGAAGGATCCAGAGTCATGGTACAAATCTGGAGAAAATTGACCAGGTGAATCAGATATCCAGAGAATTTTGTAATGATGAGCTTACGCTGGAACAGGCGTTTAAACAGATGAAGGCACTGTGGAAGGAAAAAGAACCGCCAAAGATACGGTTGCTGGCATTTGCCCTTCTGACCGGTGGATTTGCCGTCATGTTCGGCAGTAACTGGGCGGAAGCAATCGTGGCAGCCGTTGTGGGCCTGGTCGGAGCCGCGGTGCAGTTTTCATGTGAAAAAGGACATATGCACATGTTTGTGGAGAATATCGTGTGCTCTCTATCTGTGGCAGTTGCCATCGGTTTTTTGACGGCGGCACTTCCGGGAACATATGATACAGACCTTCTGATCATCAGCTGTATCATGCCTTTTGTTCCGGGAGCGGCTATCACAAATGCGGTCTTTGATACGCTGCATGGAGATTATCTTTCCGGACTTGCAAGGGCAGCTGAAGCTTTTGTGATCGCACTGGCGGTTGCAATCGGTATCGGTATGGGATTGTTTGTGATGGCAGCAGTCCTTGGAAGATAGGGGGGAGAAGACGATGACAGACATGATTATACAAAGTATCGGCGGGATTGCTGCTGTGTACGGCTTTGCAAGAATATTAGGGGTGCCGAAGAAGTTCTATTTATGGGCGGGAATCGATGGAGGTATCGGCTGGTTTGTATATCTGCTGGTGGGAGCAATGACACATTCGGAGCTTCTGGGAGCATTTTTCGGAGCAGCGGTGATATCTGTAGGCGCAAATGTGTGTGCGAGAGTGTTTAAGACACCGGTGACGATGATATTGATTCCTGCGAATATGACACTGGTTCCGGGTGCGGGAATGTACCGGATCGTATATCATATTTTATATCCGGAGGGAGAGCAGGCGGCGTATTATTTTCAACAGACATTACTGATGGCAGGAATGATTGCGATTGCCATGTTTATTGTTAACATTATATGGAGTTCGGTAACGGGATCCATGAAAAAAAGAAGGGATTACAGAAATGAAAAAGTGGAGTAAAAAGAAAAAAGGGGTTGTGATAGCAGCAGGAGTGGCGCTACTTGGTCTGGCGGGCATATACGGATATCAGGTTTCGGTATATCAGAATCATTTTCTGCCGGGAACCAGGATCAACGAGTTGGACTGTGGAAAAATGACAGCAAAAGAAGCTGAAGATGCATACAGAAAAGAAACAGAGACCTATCAACTGACACTGACATTCCGAGGAGATGAAAGTGAAACCATAGCGGGAAAGGATTTTGATTATACCTATCAGGATGATGGGGAAATTGAAAGCTTTTTAAAAAAACAGAATCCGTTTTTATGGATGAAATACTGGTTTGAACAGTCAGAGTATGAACTGAAAAGAGGGATCGTCTATGATGAAGACAAACTGGAAAAGAAGCTGAACAATCTTTCGCATCTGTCCGAAGAATCACAGGAAGCACCGGTGGATGCGAAAATCGTTTATAAAGAAGATCAGTTTGTGGTCAAAAAGGAAAAACAGGGAACGACGATCGATACGGATGCGTTGGGAAAAGCTGTGGAGCAGGCATTGAAAGAGGGAGAAGAAACACTGGATGTGGAACAGGCAGACGGATATGTGAAACCTGCAGTTACCAAAGACAGTGAACTTCTTGCGAAGCAAAAAAAGCAGTTAAACGAACTGGCAAATGTACAGGTGACATATGAGCTTCCCGAGGGAGAGAAAGTTCTGAATGGAAATACGGTAAAAAAATGGCTGAATCTTGATGAAGATGGCAATTACAGTCTTGATCAGGATAAGATGAATGCGAAGATCAAAAAATATGTTAAGAAACTGGCGGAGGAAGTCGATACGCTGGGAAAAGAAAGAACATTTCATACGACTTCAGGACTGGATGTGACAGTGACCGGTGGAAATTACGGTTGGAAGATCGATCAGAAAGCAGAAATCAAAGTTCTGAAAAAGAATATTAAAAACCAGCAGCAGGTGACGAGAAAGCCAGAGTACAGTCAGGAAGAGCTGTATACAGATAACCATGGTCTGGGGGATACTTACATAGAAGTCAATCTGACGGAACAGCATCTGTATTATTATAAAAAAGGGAAAGTGGTTCTGGACACCCCGTTTGTGTCCGGAAGAATGACAAAAGACCGGTTTACTCCACCGGGAGTTTATTTCCTGACATATAAGCAAAAAGACAGAATCCTTCGGGGACGTCCCAATGCCAGCGGACAGCCAAGTTATCAGTCTCATGTAAACTACTGGATGCCATTTAACGGTGGAATCGGGCTGCACGATGCTTCCTGGAGATCGAGTTTCGGAGGAAAAATCTATATTTACAGCGGATCTCATGGCTGTATTAACCTGCCGGGGAAAAAGGCGGCGAAGATCTATGAGATGATCAATAAGGAAACACCGATCGTGTGTGTATATAATAATGGGTATAAACTGCATGGATAAGAAGAGCCTGCCGGGCTGTGAATGAAAATATGAGGCTGCCTGCATAAATCTGCTGACAGCCTTGAATTTAAAAAAAATTTTTCGAAAATTTAAAAAATATTAAGAAGATCTCCCGGGCAATGGATGGTATAATCAGGAGAAGGAACATGACCGAATCCATAGGATGCAAAGACAAATGGAATTCCTGCGGTTTTTGTTGCGTTGAAATCACCTAGTGTATCCCCCACATATACAGGGGCTTTAAGATGATACTCCTGAATGATCTTGCAGATATTATCGGCTTTGGCGTTTCCGGTGTCTCCGGGACAAAGATGACCTTCAAAGTAAGAGCCAAGACCACTGGTTTCCAAAAAGACTTCGATATAACCGGCCTGGCAGTTGCTGACAATGAACAGTCGATAATTTTCTTTTAACTGTTGCAGTGTTTTTTCAAGATCCGGATACAGCGGTGCACACTGCGCCAGCAAAGCTTTATGTTCTTCCTGACAGCACCGATCGATAAGACGAAGCTGTTCTTCTTTTGGATAATCCGCAAAAAGCACGCTCGCAATATCGGGAAGCAGACGACCGAAAAGTCCTTTCAGTGTAGAGGCATTAATGGTAAGAGAAAGACTGGTTTCCCGATGAATCACGTCAGTCCAGGCTTTCGCACAGATTTCCGTGGAATCCCACAGGGTTCCGTCAACATCAAAAATAATACTGTCCATAGTAATCTCCTTTATACAGTGTAATGAGAAATCATCTGTAGAATCTGATGATAACAGCAGGATCTGTAAAACACAGTCATACTGTTTACAAAACAGATACCAATGTATATTGTAGAGAGAAAAAGAGAAAAAAGCAAGAGATTGTATTGCAGAGCCGGCACGAATCAGAACAGACTGGAAAATACAGATAGACTTAACGACAGAGAAGAGGTAAAATGTTAGCGAAAATTGTAGAACCACTGATAGAATGGTATGAAGAGAATCACAGAATCCTGCCATGGAGAGCTTCCAAAAATCCGTACTATATATGGATATCGGAAATTATGCTGCAGCAGACAAGGGTGGAAGCTGTTCGTCCGTTTTTTGAACAGTTTATAAAGGCACTGCCCAAGGTAGAGGATGTTGCAGTCTGTCCGGAGGAGCAGTTGCTGAAGCTCTGGGAAGGACTTGGGTATTATAACCGGGTACGGAATATCCAGAAGGCAGCTGTTCGCATTGTGAAAGAATATGGGGGAAGACTCCCGGCTGACTATGAAAAATTAAAAGAACTTCCGGGTATCGGAAATTACACAGCGGGAGCGGTGGCATCCATCGCATATGATCTTCCGGTACCTGCGGTGGATGGAAATGTCCTTCGGGTGTATGCGAGAATCATGGAAGATGACAGTGATATCTTAAAGCAGTCAGTAAAAACAAAAGTGGAGAAAGAATTTTTGAAAGTGATGCCGGGCAGCAGATCCGGCACATTTAACCAGGCATTGATGGAACTCGGTGCTATGATATGTGTACCGAACGGTGCACCGAAGTGTGGGGTGTGTCCGGTGGCAGAATACTGCCAGGCAAGAGTGCATGGAACGGTGCTGAATCTTCCGGTGAAAAAGAAAAGACAGGAACGGCGAAAAGAAGAAAAAACTGTTCTGGTATTACGAGACGGTGAACGGGTGGCGATTCGAAAGCGCCCGGCGAAGGGGTTGCTGGCAGGAATGTATGAACTGCCGAATCTGGAAGGATATCTGAGCGAGGAAGAGATTCTATCATGGGTGGAGAATCAGGATCTTATACCGCTTCAGATCGTGCCATTGATTGATGCAAAGCATATTTTTTCACATGTGGAATGGGATATGAAAGGATATCTGATACGGGTGGCGGCACTAGAAGAAAGCGCAGATCCGAAGATGATTTTTGCAGAGATCAGTGAAGTGGAAAAGGAGTATCCGATTCCGGCGGCTTTTCAGGCATATGCAGAACAGATTCAGATGCGTCTTGGACAGGATAAATACAGATAAAAGAAGTAATAAAACGTAACTGTTCAATAAATAACTGTGAAGGAACGGAACAGTTACCGAAAAATATTTACAGACAAAGAAAAGGAGAACAAAAGTGAAAATACTGAGTATTGCAGTACCATGTTACAATTCACAGGAATATATGAGAAAATGTGTAGATTCCCTTTTAAAAGGTGGAGAAGATGTAGAGATTCTGATCGTGGATGACGGATCCAAAGATGATACGCTAAAGATCGCAAGAGACTATGAAGAGAAATATCCCACGATTGTAAAGGCAATCCATCAGGAAAACAAGGGACATGGCGGAGCGGTCAATACGGGACTTGCGCATGCTACAGGACTTTACTTTAAAGTGGTGGACAGCGATGACTGGCTGAATGAAGAAGCACTTAAAAAAGCACTTGAAGTCTTAAAACTATGCGTCAGAGGACCAAAGACACTGGATCTTTTGCTCTGTAATTATGTCTATGAAAAAGTGGGAGCAAAGAGAAAGACCGTGATGAGGTATCGTTCTGCACTTCCTCAGGATAAAATCTTCGGATGGGATGATGTAAAGCCACTGGGAACCAGCCATTATCTGCTGATGCATTCGATGATCTACAGGACAGAGCTTCTGCTGGAGTGTGGTCTGAAACTGCCGGAGCATACATTCTATGTGGACAATCTGGTGGCATTTATTCCGCTGGCGAGTGTGCAGAGCATGTATTATCTGGATGTAAATCTGTACCGCTACTTTATCGGAAGAGCAGATCAGTCCGTTAGTGAGAGCGTGATGATCGGTCGTGTGGATCAGCAGATCCGTGTAAATAAGCTGATGATCGATTATATGGGACAGGTAAAGAATCTTCACCGTAACCAGAGAGGTTATATGAGACATATGCTGATCATGATCATGACGGTATCCAGTATTTTCCTGATTCAGGCGAAGACGGATGAGTGTTTTGAGAAGAAGAAAGAACTGTGGCGGTATCTGAAAACCAATGATCGTGCGGATTATGGAAAGATTCGGTTGAGTCTGCTGGGACGTCTTTGCAATCTGCCTGGCAAAGGAGGAAGACAGGTTTCTGTAACGGGATATAAGGTGGTGCAGAAGATTTACGGATTCAACTAAAAATCCGAAATTTTTATTGCCAAGCATACGACAAAAAGGTCCGGTGGACCTTTTTTAGTAAAAAACCGGTGAGTGAAAAAGATGTTCACTCGCCGGTTTTTTAAAGTTAATGGTTAAATTTCAGAAAAAATGAAATTTGATTTACATATGTGTGTCGTGTTGATGAAGTGGGGAACGCTGTTTTGCTTTTGCTCCCTGTTTTTCGGCTGCTCTTGAGTAGAACAGCACATATGTTGCTACAGCACAGGTAATACCTGTTGCTACATCAGCTATAGAATGTTGTTTTAAGAACATGGTGGACAGAATGATCAGTGTGGTCAGAATAAATGAACCTGTACGGATTCCTTTATGTTTCTGCAGATTCTTGCAGGTGTGGATTGCAGAAAAGGCGGCCACAGAATTATATACATGAATGCTTGGAAGTACATTTGTTGGTGTATCTGTCCGATACAGGAACTGAACCATACGGGTGAAAACAGAATCGTTGGTAAATTCTGCCGGACGGATATTCAGTCCGTTTGGATATACATAAGATACAATTAAAAATAATGTCATACCGATGGCAAGATTCAAAATCAGGCTCCAGAACTCGGTTGTATTCTCATTGAAAAATAGAAAATAGCCGACAGTCACAGCGATATAAAGAAACCATAACAAATATGGAATAATAAAATATTCGCAGAATGGAATCTTATCGTCCAGACTGGAATCAATAATGTGATACCGTACATGCCGGTTCTCCAGATAAGAGAAACAAAGCAGATAAAAGACGGTATAAAGTGCTACCGGAATGACACGTTTGATACGGGTGCTTGTGCTCATATGAGAAATGCCTCCTCTTTATTACGCGCTAAATTTACGATAGTAGCAGCTCTTCAAAAAGCTATTGTGATTATAGCACAGAAGAATTTGTAAAGCAAAGGAAATAGAGAAGAATTTGGAACTTTAAGAAAAAGTTTAAAAAATATTCACAGTATTCATATATTAAATATAAAGGAATCTTTTGAAAGTTTCCGGAGGTTTTTTTATTGATTTTTAAAACGCCTATGCTATAATCGATGTAAAGTGAAATGAGTGTGGTGAAAGTTCCGCACAAAATATTATATGATTAGGAGAAGTGTCTATGAAAGCCAGAAAGAAAAAAGCGGCTCAGAGAGCAGCTAAAAGAACCACAGAAATGAAAGAAAAAATTGCAACAAATGCAGAAAATAAAAAGGCAGAAGTAGTAGACTCAACAGAAAAGACAACAGCTGCGAAAAACACTACAAAAAAAGAAGTAGAATTGCCGGAGGTAAAGGCTGAACCGAAAAAAGAAGAAAAAATGTCGGAAATAAAAGAAGAACCGACAGAAGAGACAGAAAAAAAGAAAGTGGAAGTGAAACCGGAACCGGTAAAAGAAGAGGAAAAGCCGGAAGTTAAGGAAGAGCCGATAAAAACAGAAAAAGCAGAGAACACAAAAGTGCAGGAGCAGGAGTTTGAGAGACGTATGGCACGTCATTATGACGAACTGAAATGGCTGTACTGTGAACTTTATGAAAACCGGATGGATATGTTTGAAGATCTGTGCAAAAATCTGAAAAATATTTATACAGACAGAAAAGCAGATCTGAAAAAACAGGACAGAGTCAGAGAACAGGATCCGGAATGGTATAAGAAAAATGATATTCTGGGAATGATGATGTATGTCGATGCATTTGCAGGAAACTTAAAAGGTGTCAAAGAGAAACTGGATTATGTACAGGAAAGTAATGTCAATTATCTGCATCTGATGCCACTTCTGGAATCTCCGGAAGGAAAGAGTGATGGCGGTTATGCGGTCAGTGATTTCAGAAAAGTACAGCCGGAACTTGGTACTATGGAAGATCTGGAAAGTCTGGCAGACGAATGCCGGAAAAAAGGCATCAGTCTGTGTATGGATTTTGTAATGAATCATACGTCAGAAGAACATGAGTGGGCAAAAAGAGCCAGAGCTGGAGAGCGGGAATACATGGATCGATATTATTTCTATGATAATTATGATGTACCGTCTCAGTTTGAACAGACGGTTCCGCAGGTATTCCCTACAACCGCACCGGGTAACTTTACCTGGCTGGATGATATGAAAAAATTTGTAATGACCACCTTCTATCCATATCAGTGGGATCTGAATTACTGGAATCCGGTTGTTATGAACGAAATGGTCTATAATATGCTGAATCTGACCAATAAAGGTATCGACGTGATCCGTATCGATGCGGTTCCGTATATCTGGAAACAGCTGGGAACCAATTGCAGAAATCTTCCGCAGGTACATAATATTGTTCGTATGATGCGTATGATCTGTGAGATCGTGTGTCCGGGTGTACTGCTTCTCGGAGAAGTTGTCATGGAACCGGAAAAAGTAGTACCTTATTTTGGCTCTGTAGAAAAACCGGAATGTCATATGCTGTATAATGTAACAACGATGGCAACCACCTGGAACACGGTAGCAACGAGAGATGCCCGTCTGCTGCGTCAGCAGATGGATATCATCAACCGTCTGCCGAAGGACTATGTATTCCTGAATTATCTGCGTTGCCATGACGATATCGGCTGGGGGCTGGACTATGGATGGCTTGGTCAGTTCGGCATCAATGAAGTGGCTCATAAGAAATATCTGAGCGATTTCTTCACAGGTAAGTATGAGAACTCTTTTGCAAGAGGAGAACTGTATAATGCAGATCCGGCTTCCGGAGATGCACGTCAGTGTGGTACTACGGCATCTCTGTGCGGTATCGAGAAAGCAGCATATGAGAAAGACGAAGAAGCAACAAAGAGAGCAATCCGTTATGACCTGACACTGCATGCCTATATGCTGACGCAGTCCGGTATCCCGGTTATCTACAGCGGCGATGAGATTGGTCAGGAAAATGATTATACCTACCATGAAGATCCGAAGAAATGGGGGGATTCCCGTTATCTGCACAGAGGCGATTTTCAGTGGGATAAAGCGGAACTTCGTCATACAAAAGGTACCATTCCAGGAGAAATGTTTGAAGGACTGTCAAAGCTGGAGACAATCCGGAAATCGCATCCGGTATTCGAGAGTACCGCAGACTGCAGAACAGTGGATACCTGGGATGATTCTATCCTTGGTCTGATAAAAGAAAAGAACGGAGAGAAACTGGTAGCTCTGTTTAACTTCAGCGAATATGATAAGGTTGCATGGATCAATGAGGAAGACGGCATGTATGAGGATCTGATCAGCGGCAGACAGATGGAAGCCAGAGGAGTACAGATCCCGGCATTTGGCTGCTACTGGTTGCTGAAAAAATAGGTGTCGGTATGACAATCAGTGAAATTGCAAAACTGGCAGGTGTTTCAAGTGCAGCAGTTTCCCGTTATTTAAATGACGGGAGCCTCAGTCAGGAAAAACGTCAGCGAATCGAAAGGGTGATTCGGGAGACCAAGTACCGGCCGTCGGAATATGCCAGAACGATGAGGACGAAAAAGAGCAACCGGATCGGTGTTCTGGTTCCACAGATCGATTCAGAGTCGGTGCCGAAGATATTATCAGGCATCTCAGAACGTATGGATCAGAAGAATTATCACGTATTGCTGATGAATTCAAATCTGAGTCTGGAAAAAGAAATCGGGATTCTGGAAACCTTTGAACAAAGTCAGGTGGATGGATTGATTTTTGTCGCTTCAGTACTGACAAAACGACATGAGAAAGCACTGGAGCATATGGGTGTTCCGGTGGTGATTCTTGGACAGAAAAGTGAAAAATATCCATGCATTTACCATGATGATGAAGGAGCGGCGTGTGCCATGATGGAAGAGCTGTTAAAAAGCGGGTGCAGGCGGCCGGCATATATTGGTGTGGACCGGCGGGATAAGGCAGCAGGAGAGAACCGTTACCGCGGGGCCTGCCATGCACTGGAAAAGTCAGGCCTGCATATGGATGAAGTTCCGTATCGGGTGGCTGCGTTTTCCGCACAGGGTGGATATCAGGCAATGACAGAGATGCTTGCTGACGGGAAAAGGCCGGATGGCGTGTTATGTGCGACAGATATGATTGCTGCAGGTGTATTGTCCTGCCTTTCTGAGCGGGGAATCACAGTGCCTGGAGAGATGAAAGTTGCCGGTATGGGACACGGAGCTATTGCGGATCTTTTGTGTCCGAGACTGACAACGGTACATTATCATTATCATACCAGCGGAAGGGAAGCGGCAGATCTGTTGCTGGATCTGATGGAGAAAAAGAGGAGACAGCATGAATCGCGGATGCTGAAATATGAGGTTATCAGACAAAAAACAATATAGATGTTGCTTAAACAACAAGCAAATAGAGATTTGTAAAATTATTAGCACTCATTAGAAATGAGTGCTAATTTTTTCTTGACATTTGGAATATTCGGTATTAGTATTAAAGTCAGTGAAAGAATTTGGCTTTCAAAGAAAAAAGCAGAGAACAGGAGCACAGAAAAAGACGGATGACAGGTTTTCTGCAGGAAAAGGAGTGTGTATAATCATGGGAGCAAAACATGGAAATCTTTCAATTAACAGTGACAATATTTTTCCAATCATAAAGAAATGGCTGTATTCCGACCACGATATTTTCGTTCGTGAGTTGGTATCCAACGGCTGTGATGCAATCACAAAATTAAAGAAACTGGAGATGATGGGAGAATACACTTTCCCGGATGATTACAAAAATAAAATCGATGTGATCGTCAATCCGGAAAAGAAAACCCTGAAATTTATCGATACCGGTCTTGGTATGACAGCCGATGAAGTAGAAGAGTATATTACACAGATTGCTTTTTCCGGAGCAACCAAGTTTCTGGAGCAGTACAAAGATAAAACAAATGATGATCAGATCATCGGACATTTTGGTCTGGGATTCTATTCAGCATTTATGGTAGCGGATGAGGTTCATATTGATACCTTATCGTATAAAGAAGGGGCAACACCGGTACACTGGGAGTGCGACGGCGGTTCCGAGTACGATATGCAGGATGGTGACAAGACAACCGTCGGTACAGAGATCACTCTGTTCTTAAACGAGGACAATCTGGAATTTGCCAACGAATACAGAGTTCGTGAGGTACTGGAAAAATATTGTTCTTTCATGCCGACTGAGATTTTCCTTTCCAACGAGAATGCAGAACAGGAATATGAAACCATTGACGAAGCAGATCTGCGTGACGATGATGTGGTTGTAGAACATATTCATGAAGATGCAAAGACCGAAGAAAAAGAAAATGAAAACGGAGAGAAAGAAGTTGTAGAAATTTCTCCTGCAAAAGAAAAAGTAAAGATCAATAAACGTCCGGTATCCATCAGCGATATTCATCCACTGTGGATGAAACATCCGAATGAGTGTACTGATGAAGATTACAAGACATTTTACCGGAAAGTATTTATGGATTATAAGGAGCCGCTGTTCTGGATTCATCTGAACATGGATTATCCGTTTAACTTAAAAGGTATCCTGTATTTTCCTAAGATCAACACCGAATATGATTCCATCGAGGGAACCATCAAACTATATAACAATCAGGTATTTATTGCGGATAACATCAAAGAAGTGATTCCTGAATTCCTGATGCTGTTAAAAGGTGTGATCGACTGTCCGGATCTGCCATTGAACGTATCTCGAAGCGCACTGCAGAACGATGGATTTGTCAAAAAAATCTCTGATTATATCAGCAAGAAAGTTGCTGACAAACTGACCGGTATGTGCAAGACAGCCAGAGAAGATTATGAGAAATACTGGGATGACATCAGCCCGTTTATCAAATTCGGATGCATCAAAGATGCAAAATTCTCTGATAAGATGGATAATTATATCCTGTTTAAAAATCTGGATGGCAAATATCTGACACTGAAAGACTGCATCGAAGAAAATAAAAAACCGGAAGCAGAAACAGCAGAAGCCGGGAAACCGGAAGAAGAGAAAAAAGACGGAGAACAGGCAGAAGAGAAGGAAACGGAAAAAACAACAGTTTATTATGTATCTGACGAAATACAGCAGAGCCAGTACATCAATATGTTTAAAGAACAGGGTATGGATGCAGTAATCCTGAAACATAATATTGATACTGCTTTTATTACCCATGTAGAACAGAAACATGAAGATGTAAAATTCCAGCGTATCGATGCAGATCTGACGGAAGACTTCAAAGAAGATGGCACAGATCTGAAAGAAATGACCGATGAGCTGACAGCAACCTTCAAAAAAGCACTGAACAATGAACAACTGGATGTGAAAGTGGAAAAACTGAAAAATGAAAGTATTTCTTCTATGATGACTCTGTCCGAAGAAAGCCGCCGGATGCAGGATATGATGAAGATGTATGGTATGGATGCCAATATGTTCGGCGGTGCAAACGGAGCTACATTGGTTCTGAATGCAAATCATCCGCTGGTAAAATATGTGGCTGCACACAAAGAGGACGATAAAAATGTTCCGTTAATATGTCAGCAGCTGTATGATCTGGCAATGATGGCTCACAAACAGCTGAGTCCGGATGAAATGACACAGTTCATCGCAAGAAGTAACCAGATTCTGCTGGCATTGGCAAAATAAAAAGAAGCCGGAGGTAGTGGTATGACGATTGAAGAATTAAGCAGTGTATTACAGATGCAGGAAGAAATCCTTCAGTTTTCCAGTTTTACCAATGCAGATGCATGGGAACTGGGCAATCTGATCGTGGCAGAGGCAGCAAAAAGAGGTGCGGCAGTACTGGTACGGATTCGCTTAAACAACGGCTATACCGTATTCCAGTATGGTATGGATGGTACCAATCTGTATCATGAACAGTGGCTGACAAGAAAAGAGAACACGGTGCGGCTTACCGAAAAAAGCAGTCTGCGGATGTATATGGATCTGAGGGAGAGGGGAGAAAGCCTGGCAGACAGATTTCTTGATGAGAAAGAGTATGCGGCCTGTGGAGGCGGATTCCCGATTCGTGTAGAAGAAGTGGGTGTGATCGGAACGGTTGCAATCACCGGTCTGGATCATGTATCCGAGCATGATCTGCTGGTAAAATGTATCAGCAAATATCTGCATGTGGCAGAGGTACCGCGGATTCGCGCAATGTAGGAAAACAGGGAAATTCTGTCGGATAAACAGAAATATCATGTGAAAAATAAAAAGATCTGAAAAATGTGAAAAAGCATTTCTCAGATCTTTTTTGTATCTTCTGACTACGACATCATAAAAATACTTACGCATGATATTCCGGGAAAAATTCTGCCATATCTGCAGGGAGGGATGAAGTAAACTCCAGGGGAACTCCGGTGACAGGGTGGGTAAATGCCAGCCGATAAGAGTGTAGTGCCTGACGAGCCAGCAGGGCAGTTTCCGGATTGTACAGAGTATCTCCGATCAGAGGATGTCCGATGGAAGTCATATGCACACGGATCTGATGGGTACGTCCGGTTTCCAGCTGCAACTGCACCAGAGAAAGACCATCCTGTGGAACAGAAAGAGTTGCCGGGTAAAAGGTTTTCGGATGCCAGCATTTTTGCAGATAATGAGTACAGGCGGGATCTCCTTTGTCAGGATCAACCTGCCGTAAGATCAGAGAATGATCTGCGCGTCCGATTGGACGGTTGATGGTACCGGCGGGATCGGTCTTTCCCTCTGTGATGGCAAGATAGATACGGTGAATCTCGCGTTTTTTCATCTGATCGGAAAGAATGGCACCACTCAGCATATTTTTTGCGAGAATCAGGAGTCCGGTGGTGTCGCGGTCCAGACGGTTGATACAGCGGAAGACAAAGGGGATATTTTGTTGCTGGAAGTACCAGGCAACTGCATTTGCCAGAGTATTTTCATAATTGCCGATGGAAGGATGTACCGGCATATCTGCCGGTTTATCGATGACCATCAGATCTTCGTCTTCATAGATAATGTGGAGCGGCAGGCAGACTGGAATGATATTTTCCGAGGGCTGTTCTTCCTCGAGTGTGATTTCCAGCAGATCACCGGTTTTGAGCGGAAAATAAAAGAGTGCTTCCTTGTCGTTCAGACGGACAGAACCGGGATGCTGCTTGAGCCAGGTGCGGATGTGCCGGGAATAGCCGTGATGACACAGAAAATCATAGATGCGCTGATCACTGTCCTGTGCAGTTATTGTATAAGAGAATATTCGTTTCATATGTGGATTCCTTTTTGAATATTGTATTCGAAATTATACAGAGAGTGTATCATAGAAAGAAGACAATTCGCAAGTTCCTCAAGAAAGAATTGTGAAATAGTCTGAAATATGATAAAATAATTAACAGATATTAAAAAATACACAAATATTGCAAAGAAAGGAAAAAACATCATGGAAAAAGAAAAATACATTGCATATGTTGGAACTTATACACATGGAAGCAGTATTGGAATTCATCTGTATGACGTGGATGTGGAAGAAGGTACACTGAGCGAGCGAAAAGTAGTGCCGGTAAACAATTCATCTTATGTGGTAAAATCGAAAAACGGCAAGTATCTGTATTCGATTGCAGATGAAGGCGTGGCAGTGTTTGAGATCAAACCGGATGGTGATCTGGAACTGATCAATAAGGTGGGTATTGATGGTATGAGAGGTTGTTATCTGTGCGTGGACGATACAGGAAAATATCTGTTTGTTGCCGGATATCATGATGGCAAGATCACAGCAGTACATACACACCAGGATGGCCGTCTGGGTCAGGTTTTTGACGGCGTGTTCCACAAAGGAGTCGGAAGTGTTGCAGAACGTAACTTCCGTCCACATGTCAGCTGTGTGAAGACAACACCGGAAGGAAAATATGTATGTGCGGTAGATAATGGAATCGATCAGGTAAAGATTTACCGGATCAATACAACAAGAAATCGCATGGAACTGGTGGATATTCTTCGATGCAAGAGAGAATCCGGACCGAGAGAGATCGTGTTTAGTAAAGACGGCAAATATGCGTACATTCTGTTCGAATTAATTAATAAAGTAGGCGTATTCACATATAAAGATACTGATAAGGGACCGGAATTTGAACTGATTCAGTTAGTAGAACCGCTGTCCGATCAGCTGGATCCGATGCATGACTGCGGAGCAGCCATGACGATGTCACCGGATGGAAAGTATCTGTTTACTTCTACGGCAGGGGATAATTCAGTGGCTATGTTCTCTATTAATCCGGAGGATGGAAAGCTGACGAAGGAATTTGCACTGCCGATCAGTGGGGAATATCCGAAGGATATCGCACTGTTCCCGGACGGAAAGCATCTGGCGGTTGTGAATCATGAGTCCAACAGTATTACAACGTTTGCAATTGATTATGAGAAGAAATTGATCGTGATGAAAGGGAAACCGATGAAGGTGGAGACGCCGAACTGTATTTTAATGACAAATATTGAAGTAGAGTAAGAATGGTTGAAAAGGGGGGACGCAACAGGCTCCGGATTTTCTTTGCTGCAACGTGGGCAGGGTAACTTTGAACTAGCCACTAACTGCGACTATATTCACTTGGGTCAGCTGACCCAAGCGAAAGTCTCCGTAAGTGTCGGATTTCAAAGCTTGCCCTAGGCGCCCACAAAGTGTTGCTACAAAGAAAATCCGGAGCCTGTTGCTGGTTTTTCAATGGGGGCGGTTCTGACAATCCTCAAGAACTGTTTCAAGTGGAAAAGTTCCGATAAATACTGGGAAACATTTCCAAATAAAAACCGTGGTGACATTAGAATGTACATCCTTTCTAATGTTATCACGGTTTTTTATGTGATAAGTTTATTTATCAGTATAGATTTTCTTTACGTTATCCATCGTTGCAGTCATATTAAGCAGGAGCGCGTCGGCGAGGACAAGGGCCGTCATGGATTCTACGACTACTACGGCACGGGGAACAATGATGGGGTCGTGGCGGCCTTTGATGGAGACAGAGATTGGTTTACCCTGTTTATTTACGGTGTCCTGGAAGGAGGCGATGGACGGTGTGGGTTTGATAGCGGCTCGAAGAATCAGGGGACTGCCATCGCTGATTCCGCCAAGAACTCCTCCGGCGTGATTGCTGGCTTTCCGGATGGCTCCGTTTTCACCAGGAAGGAACGGATCGTTGTTGGAACGACCGGTAGCGGATGCTACTGCCATACCGTCACCGATCTCAAAAGCTTTTACAGCACCAATGGAGAGAATTGCTTTTCCAAGATTAGCATCCAGTTTTTCGAAAACCGGATCACCAAGGCCGGTCGGAAGACCATTTACGATGCATTCCACTATGCCACCGGAGGAGTTTTGCTCTTTCATACAGTGCAGCAGATATGCGGAAGCTTCAGCGGCAGCATCCGCATCAGGCATATACAGCTTATTCTGTTCAATCTGTGTCCTGTCAAAGGTCTTGATGGTTACGGGTCCGATAGAACGGGTATAGGTAGTCAGGGAAATGCCAAGTGTGGCAAGCAGTTTGGATGCGACAGCTCCGGCCGCCACACGGCCAATGGTTTCCCGACCGGAGGAACGTCCACCTCCCCGGTAGTCACGGAAACCGTATTTTTCATCAAAAGTGTAGTCGGCATGTCCTGGACGGTAATAGGAAGCAATTTCCGAATAATCACGGGAACGCTGGGAAGTGTTTCTTACCAGCATGGAAATTGGTGTTCCGGTGGTTTTGCCTTCAAAAACACCGGACAGAATCTCCACGGTATCGTCTTCCTTTCGAGGTGTGGCAAATTTGCTCTGCCCTGGTTTCCTACGGTTTAAAAAAATCTGAATATCTTCCTCACATAAAGGAAGACCGGCTGGGCAACCGTCTACTACGACACCCAGTCCGGCACCATGGGATTCGCCCCAGGTGGTAATACGAAAAATGCTACCAAAAGATGATCCAGCCATAAACTCTCCTTATTATAATGGTTAAAAAATTATCAATAGAATCTTAGAAAAATAAGCATCTTTCGCTATTATATATCAGGGAAGAAAATTTGTAAAGAAATTGACAAACAGTAGTTGACGGCTTTATAATGAACTTAAATTTTGGCTTTTTATCATGGCAAAGTGAGTGCTCTGAAAACTGCTTTTTGAGCAAAATTTAAAATTAGGAAAGGAAGTGTTATAAATGGAAGCCGGGCCTGATCCTCGAGCGGATAAAACAAAATATCTGGATATGCCGCCCATTGGACCGGAAGTACTTTCTGTGTCTTAGAGCGTACCTGAAAAATCATTTCCGAAATCTGCAAGCCCCACTTTGCGGTATATTTTACCCTCATTCGGTTGCCGTAGCCCGCTACGCCGCCCTCATTCGGATAAAATCTCCCACAAACTGGAACTCGCAGCTCACGAAAAGCCTTTTTTAGACATGCTCTGGCAGTGGCAAACATACAGAAGGGAGATTTATAACATGGTTAAGATTTTCAGAACCATAGATAATAATGTACATCAGATCAATGAGGCACAGGAGGGAAGCTGGATCGCACTGATCGATCCGACAGCCACCGAGATTGTGGAAATAGCAGAAAAATATGATATCGACGTGGATCATCTACGGGCACCTCTGGATGAGGAAGAACGTTCCCGTATCGAAGTGGAAGATCATTACACACTGATTCTGGTAGATATTCCTATGATCGAAGAACGAAATGACAAAGAATGGTATGGAACAATCCCTATGGGTATTGTGGTGACAGACGATAAGATCTTCACAGTATGCCTGGAAGATACCCCGGTATTAAGTTCTTTCATGGATGGAAGGGTACGGAATTTCTTCACATATAAGAGAACACGTTTTATCCTGCAGATTCTGTACCGCAACGCATCTTTGTATCTGCATTATCTGCGAATCATCGACAAAAAGAGTGATGAAGTAGAACAGAAACTGCACAAATCGCAGAGAAATCAGGAACTGATAGAACTGCTGGAGCTGCAGAAATCCCTGGTGTACTTTACTACATCCCTGAGGTCAAATGAAGTGGTTCTGGAAAAACTGTTAAAAGTGGAAAATATCAAGCAGTATCCGGAAGATACAGAATTGCTCGAAGATGTTATTATCGAGAATAAACAGGCTATCGAGATGACAAATATCTACAGTGGTATCTTAAGTGGAACAACAGAAGCATTCGCTTCAATTATTTCTAATAATCTGAATATTGTTATGAAGTTCCTGGCAACAGTGACGATCGTTATGTCGATTCCGACGATGATCTTCAGTGCATATGGTATGAACTTAAAGTCTGTCGGTATGCCTTTTGCGGATAATCCGATGGGATTTCTCATGGTGATTCTGCTTTCTCTGGTGTTCAGTATCCTGGTAGCTATTGTTTTCCGCAAAAAAGACTTATTCTGATTGTGAGAGTACGAAGTACGGAATAATCAGAAATCAATGGGGGCAAAATACTTTTTGACTAACATCTTAAAAAGGAGAAAAATATGAATTTTTTGAATAAAATGGAGCGAAGATTCGGCAGATATGCACTGACCAATTTATCTTTGTATATCGTACTGACTTATGCGGCAGGATATCTGTTGTATATGATAACTCCACAGGTACTTACCTACATGACACTGGAACCGGCCATGATCCTGCGCGGACAGGTATGGAGGATTGTCAGCTGGCTGCTGATTCCACCGTCTACACAGAATATTTTCTTTATATTGATCACATTGATGTTTTACTACTCTATCGGAACTTCTCTGGAGAGAACCTGGGGAGCGTTTCGCTATAATGTATACATCTTCTCAGGTATTCTGATGACAATCATCGGAGCATTTATCCTGAATTTTGTACTGGGCGGCAATGTTTTATTTGGCGGACTGTTCAGCACGTATTATATCAGCATGTCTATCTTCCTGGCTTATGCGGCAACCTATCCGGATAACCAGGTGCTGTTTATGATGATCATTCCATTAAAAATCAAATGGCTTGGTGTCGCTTATGTGTTGATGATTCTGGCAGAGATGATTCAGTCCGGATGGGCGGTAAGAGTTGCGATTATCTGTTCTTTGATGAACTTTATTATATTTTTTTTCATGACACGAAATATGAGCCGGTATAATCCGAGAGAGATTCACAGAAGAAAAGAATTTCAAAGAGCGGTTCATCGAAGCCAGGTAGACAACAAGGGAATCACTAAACATAAATGTGCAATCTGTGGAAGAACAGAAAAAGACGGAGAGCATCTGGAATTCCGTTTCTGTTCCAAGTGTAACGGCAATTATGAGTATTGTCAGGACCATCTGTTTACACATACGCACATAAGATAGGGAGGCATACTTTATGAAAAAAACGAAAATTATCTGCACTATGGGACCGAACACGGATGACGAAGAGATGATGCGAAAACTGGTTAAAGCAGGTATGGACGTCGCCAGATTCAATTTTTCTCACGGAGATCATGAAGAACAGAAAATCAGAATGGATCTGTTAAAAAAAGTACGAAAAGAACTGAAGTTGCCTATCGCTATATTACTGGACACCAAAGGACCGGAGATCCGTACCGGTATTCTGGAAGGCGGACAGAAAGTATATCTGGAAGAAGGAAGCAGGTTTACACTGACAACGGAACAGATAGAGGGAAATAACACTCGTTGCAGTCAGACCTATAAAAATCTCCCGAAGGATGTAAAAGTGGGAGATACGATCCTGATTGATGACGGACTGATTCAGCTGACTGTTGAGAACGTAACAGATACCGATGTAGTCTGTCGGGTTGTCAATGGTGGAGAACTGGGTCAGAAAAAAGGAATCAATGTTCCGAATGTAGAAGTGAAACTTCCGGCGATCACTGAGCAGGATAAGAAAGATATTCTGTTCGGTATCGAACAGGGAATTGACTTTATCGCTGCTTCTTTCGTAAGAAATGCAGAAGCAATCAAAGAGATTAAAGAACTGCTTCGTGCAAACGGTGGAGAGCGGATCGATGTTATCGCCAAGATTGAAAATGCAGAGGGCGTACATAATATCGACAAGATCATTAAAGCTGCGGACGGCGTGATGGTTGCCAGAGGCGATCTGGGTGTGGAAATCCCGGCACATAAGGTTCCACATATCCAGAAAATGATCATCCGCAAATGTAATGAATCCTACAAACCGGTTATCACTGCCACACAGATGCTCGACTCCATGATGCGTGCACCACGCCCGACCAGAGCAGAGGTAACTGACGTTGCAAATGCCATCTACGATGGAACTGATGCCATCATGTTATCCGGTGAGACCGCAATGGGAAAATATCCGGAACAGGCGGTACAGATGATGGTGAAAATCGCGGAATCTACCGAGCCGTATATGACACACAAACGTTTTCTGGACTACCGTGCGCTGCGGGGTAATAAAAATGTTTCCAGTGCGGTTGGTGTGGCAGCAGTACAGACCACAGAAAATCTGGGAGCAGACTGTATAGTAACACCTACGATTTCCGGACAGACCGCCCGTCTAATCTCTAACTTCAGACCGAAAGTGCCGATTTATGCCGTAAGTCCGAATGAGTGGGCCAGAAGAAAGATGCAGATCTACTGGGGAGTCACTTCCGTAGCAGGTTATGAAGAAGATTCCACAGAGAATATCATTTCACATGCCATGTATATTGTGAGAAGAGAAAATCTGGTGAAGAAAGGTGACATTGTGGTATTTACCGCAGGAGATCCGGCTACCAATATGGTAAACGGGGAAGGTGCGGTGACCAATATCATGCAGGTTATTCAGGCAAAATAATGTAACAGAACACAACAGAGGAGATTATGAAAAAATGAACAAGAAACCATTTGTAACAAAGGAACAGCTGGATGAGATTACCGCAAAATTTCCAACCCCTTATCATCTGTATGATGAAAAAGGTATCCGGGACAATGCAAAAGCAGTAAAAGAAGCTTTCGCATGGAACAAAGGGTACAGAGAGTACTTTGCGGTGAAAGCATGCCCGAACCCGACACTGATTCAGATCATGAAAGAATATGGATGTGGATGTGACTGTTCCTCCATGACCGAACTGATGCTTTCTAAGGCGATGGGATGCAAGGGAGCTGATATTATGTTCTCTTCCAATGCCACACCGGCAGAGGAATATCAGTATGCAGCAAAACTGGGAGCAATCATCAACCTGGATGATATTACCCATATTGATTTTCTGGAAAAAGCTATCGGATATATTCCGGAGACCATCAGCTGTCGTTACAATCCGGGTGGACTCTTTAAAATCAGCAATGATATCATGGATAACCCGGGAGATGCAAAATACGGTATGACCACAGAACAGCTCTTTGAAGCATTTAAGATCCTGAAAGCAAAAGGAGCAAAGAAATTCGGTATTCATGCATTCCTGGCAAGCAACACTGTAACCAATGAGTACTATCCGATGTTGGCAAAAGTATTGTTTGAAGTTGCTGTAAAACTGGAAAAAGAGACAGGGGCTGATATTGAATTTATCAATCTTTCCGGTGGCGTGGGAATTCCTTACAAGCCGGATCAGGAGCCGAATGATATCCGTGTAATCGGAGAAGGAGTGCGGAAAGTGTACGAAGAAGTGCTGGTTCCGGCAGGAATGGGTGACGTGGCACTGTATACGGAGATGGGACGTTTTATGACAGGACCTTATGGCTGCCTGGTTACAAAAGCGATTCATGAAAAACACACATATAAAGAGTATATTGGCTGTGATGCCTGTGCAGTAAATCTGATGCGTCCTGCAATGTACGGAGCATATCATCACATTACGGTCATGGGAAAAGAAGATCAGCCATGTGATCATAAGTATGATATCACAGGATCTCTTTGTGAAAATAATGATAAATTTGCCATCGACCGGATGCTTCCGAAGATCGATATGGGAGATTATCTGGTAATCCATGACACTGGTGCACATGGTTATGCGATGGGTTATAATTATAACGGCAAACTGAAATCAGCGGAAATCCTGCTGAAAGAAGACGGCAGTTTTGAGATGATCCGTCGGGCAGAGACTCCAAGAGACTATTTTGCAACACTGGATTGTTTCCCGATTTATAATAAAATTTTTGAATAAGGAGACAGGAGCTGTCGCATGAGTGATCGTGCTATGGCTCCTTTTACATACTTATGGAAAATCTGTTCTTTTGTTTAAATGCCACGTTGCCGATCTTTTTTACAATGCTTCTGGGATATGGATTTCGTAAGATCGGACTGCTGGATGAAAGTTTTATAAAGAAAATCAACCGATTTGTCTTCCGGGCGGCGTTGCCTCTGCTGCTGCTGGAAGATCTCTGGAGTGCAGACTTTCAGACACTGTGGGACGGAAAATTTGTCGGCTTCTGTGCGGCTATCACGATTGGCGGCGGACTGGTCAGTGTCCTGTGTTCCAGACTGGTGAAGGATGAGAATATCCGTGGAGAGTTTGCTCAGGCGGCGTTTCGAAGTAATTCTGCACTGCTGGGAATCGCATTTATCAGTAATATTTACGGAAAATCCGATATGGCTTCTCTGATGCTGATTGGAAATGTCCCGTTTAATAATATTCTGGCTGTGATCATTTTGCTTTTTATGAAACCGGATGGGGAAAAGAAGGCAGCAGGAAATCTGGCAAAAGAGACTGTAAAAGGAATTCTGACCAATCCGATCATTCTCGGTATCGCCGGAGGAATGCTTCTGTCTGTCTGCCATGTGCCACAGGTGACGATCGTCAGCAAGACAGTGCACAATCTGACCAGTCTGGCCACACCGCTTGGTCTCATGGCGATGGGTGGCTCCTTTGAGGGAGAGAAAGCAATCGGTCAGATCCGGCCGGCACTTGGTGCAATGTTTTTGCGACTGGCAGGAATTGCCATGATTGCCCTGCCGCTTGCAGCCCTGAGCGGATTACGAAACGAACAGATGGTAGGAGCACTTGTAGTGGCAGGTTCTTCTTCCGCAGTCAGTTGTTTTATTATGGCAAAAAATATGGGACACGAAGGAACGCTTACCTCGAGTGTGGTCATGCTTACTACGCTGGGAAGTGCTTTTACTATGACAGCATGGCTGTATGTGCTGCGTTGCTTCGGTCTGGTGTAGGAGTGTAACATGGAGAATCTGATATTCAGTCTGAATGCCACAGTGCCAATCTTTTTTACGATGATCCTGGGATTTGTCTTCCGGAAAGTGGGGCTGATGGATGAAGAATTTACCAATAAAGCGAATAAGTTTGTTTTTCAGGCGGCACTGCCGGCCCTGTTGTTTTCCGATCTTTCCCAGGCAAACTTTCGGGACGTGTGGAACGGTACCTTTGTGGCATACTGCGCACTGACAACGATGATCTGTATCGTGATCTCGATTTTGATTTCCTGTCTGTGGAAAGACAAAAGTATCCAGGGAGAATTTGTTCAGGGGGCTTATCGGAGCAGCGCTGCAATCCTTGGTATTGCATTTATCCAGAATATATATGGAACATCAGGCATGGCGCCATTGATGATCATTGCTTCGGTGCCGATTTATAATGTGATGGCCGTTGTGGTACTGGCTTTTCTGAAACCGGAGAGAGAGAGACTGGACGGAACACTGATAAAGAAGACTTTAAAAGGGATTGCAACCAATCCGATTATTCTTGGAATCCTTGCAGGGGTGATCTGGTCAGGATGCAAACTGCCCTGTCCGCCGATTCTTATCAAGACAGTAGATAATCTGGGGAAACTGGCAACTCCACTGGGATTGATGGCGATGGGCGCTGCGTTCGATGCAAAAAAAGCATTCGGAAAGATCAAACCGGCGGTTACTGCTACGGTATTGAAACTGGTGGTCTGGTGTGCGGTATTTTTGCCGGTTGCTGTGATGCTTGGATTCCGGCAGGAGGAACTGATCGCCATTCTTGTGATGCTTGGGTCTGCCACAACGGTAAGTTCTTATGTCATGGCAAGAAATATGGGACATGAGGGGGTACTGGCGTCGAGCATTGTGATGTTGACGACATTTTTCAGTGGATTCACACTGACATTCTGGCTGTACCTGCTTCGCAGTATGGGACTGATCTGATGAGAAAGTATATGGTGAACAGGATGGCGGAAACAACATGTGAAAACGGGACAGCCGGAGACAGGAACAGTGCTTAAAAAGCAGATAGAATACATATACAGGAGAACAAAAAGAATGAAAAGTGAAGTTGTGATTCTTTCCTGCGAAAGTTATGAGGAAGAACTGGTTTACAGCACACTGAAAAAGGGAATAGCTTTACTAGGGGGATGGGAAACTTTCCTGAAAAAAGAAGAAAAGATTCTGCTGAAACCAAATCTGGTACGAAAAACGGAAGTGGAGCGGGCAGTCATTACCCATCCGGCAGTGGTCAAAGGTATCGTAAGACTGTTGCAAGAAGAAGGCTATGTGCATCTGAGCTGCGGTGATTCCTGCGGTGTGGGGTCAGCGAAGAAAGTCATGGAAGGCACCGGCATGGATCAGATGCTGGAAGATTATGGTGTCGCGATCGTTGATTTTAATGAGGGAAGTACGGTATCTTATCCGCAGGGACACACGGCAAAAGAATTCTTTCTGGCGAAACCGGTGCAGGAAACGGATGCGCTGATCAATCTTTGTAAGATGAAGACACATGCTCTCGAACGAGTAACCGGTGGGGTAAAAAATCTGTATGGCTGCATCAGCGGACTCCATAAAGCCAAAGGGCATACCAAATATACGAATGCAGACATTTTTGCAAGACAGCTGATCGATCTGAATCAGCTGATCAAACCGCGGTTTTGCGTGATGGACGGGATCGTGGCGATGGATGGAAACGGACCGACTTCCGGAGATCCGGTGAAGATGAAAGTGCTGCTTCTGGGCAATGATCCGGTGGCCATCGACAGTGTATATTGTCATCTGGTACATCTTGATCCACAGATGGTTCCGACAAATGTACATGGAGAGACGATGGGACTTGGTACTTGGAGGGAAGAAAATATCCGGCTGTTAACGGACGGTGGTGAGATCACGATGCAGGAGGCAGTGGAACGTTTCGGAAATCCGGATTTCAATGTAGACCGTAAAAAGCAGAGAGGGAATCTGTGGAACCGGTTTAATAACGGTTTTTTACGATATTTTCAGAAAAAACCGTATATAGAAGAAGACAAGTGCAAAAAATGCGGAATCTGCGTGGAAGCCTGTCCGGTGGAGGGGAAAGCCCTGCAATTTAAAAACGGCAGAAGAAAGCCGCCGGTTTATAACTATCACAAATGTATCCGGTGTTTCTGCTGTCAGGAAATGTGTCCGCACAAAGCGATTCAGGTAAAATAAATTTGCGATGAATCGTGATTAATGGTATAATGTAGTCGCTAATTGTCGATATTGCTTACCCGAAGGGATAAAGTTCATATAAAGAAGGGAGATTGTTATGAAAAAGCTTGAAGAATATGTGAGAAGTATTCCGGATTTTCCGGAACCGGGAATTATTTTTCGTGATGTAACCAGTATCTTGCAGGACGCAGACGGACTGCAGCTGGCAATCGATTCCATTCAGGAAAAACTCAAGGATGTGGACGTGGATGTGATTGCAGGTACTGAGTCGAGAGGTTTTATTTTCGGTGTGCCGGTGGCATATAATTTACATAAGCCGTTTGTACCCATACGGAAAAAAGGAAAACTGCCGTGTGAGACGATTTCCCAGGATTATGATCTTGAGTATGGAAGTGCAACGATCGAGATGCATAAAGATTCTGTGAAACCTGGACAGAAAGTTGTTCTGATCGACGATCTGGTTGCTACCGGCGGCACCATAGAGGCAGCTGCAAAGATGGTGGAACGTCTGGGCGGCGAAGTCGTTAAAATTGTATTTTTGATGGAACTTGCAGGCTTAAAGGGCAGAGAACGACTGAAAGAGTATGATGTGGAATCTGTCATCTGTTACGAGGGTAAATAAACAAAAACAGGCGGTGAATCTATGGAAGATGGAAAAATAAAAACGGAAGAGGAACGGATGCAGGAGATCGAGGCGGTAGAGGCCAATGTAAAATGTATGAAAGATTTTACGAGTCCGGAACAGCTGTATGAAGAATTAATCCGCAGTATTCGCAAATACCATCCGTCCACCGATATTTCTATGATTAAAAAGGCCTATCAGATTGCTTCTAAAGCACATGAAGGTCAGAAAAGAAAGTCTGGGGAACCTTATATTATTCATCCGCTGTGTGTGGCGATCATTCTGGCAGATCTGGAGTTGGATAAAGAAACAATTGTTGCCGGACTTTTACATGATGTAGTGGAAGATACGGTGATGACGACAGAAGACCTCACTCGTGAATTTGGCAGTGAGGTAGCACTTCTGGTAGATGGCGTTACTAAACTGGGTCAGCTGAATTATTCTGCGGACAAGGTGGAGGTGCAGGCGGAAAACTTAAGAAAAATGTTTCTCGCCATGGCAAAGGATATCCGTGTGATTCTGGTAAAACTGGCAGACAGACTGCATAATATGCGTACCGCACAGTACTGGTCGGCACCAAAGCAGAAAGAAAAAGCCAGAGAAACCATGGATATTTATGCGCCAATAGCACAGCGTCTTGGTATTTCCAAGATCAAGATTGAACTGGATGACCTTTCTTTAAAATATCTGAAACCGGAAGTGTATTATGATCTTGTGGAAAAGATCAATCTCCGAAAAGGAGAACGGGAGGCTTTTGTGCAGTCTATTGTGGATGAGGTCAAAACCCGCATGGAAGAGGCAGATATCGAAGCAGAAGTCAATGGACGTGTAAAGCATTTCTTCAGTATTTATAAAAAGATGGTCAATCAGGACAAGACACTGGATCAGATTTATGATCTGTTTGCGGTACGTATCATTGTAGATACGGTAAAAGACTGTTATGCTGCCCTCGGTGTGATCCACGAAATGTATACACCGATTCCGGGAAGATTCAAAGATTACATCGCCATGCCGAAACCAAATATGTATCAGTCGCTTCATACGACTCTGATCGGACCGAAAGGACGTCCTTTTGAGATCCAGATTCGAACATTTGAGATGCATCGTACTGCGGAATATGGTATTGCAGCTCACTGGAAGTATAAAGAGGCTTCGGATGGCAAGAAACCGGTAGAACAGCAGGAAGAAGAAAAGTTAAGCTGGCTTCGTCAGATCCTTGAATGGCAGCGGGATATGTCGGATAATAAAGAGTTCCTGAGCCTGTTAAAAAGTGATCTGGATCTGTTTAACGAAAATGTCTATTGTTTCAGTCCGGCGGGAGATGTGAAAACCCTTCCACGTGGTTCCAGCACCGTAGATTTTGCATACAGTGTACACAGTGCTGTGGGAAATAAAATGGTTGGAGCCAGAGTAAACGGAAAACTGGTTCCGATCGAGTATGAAATCAAAAATGGTGACCGTGTGGAAATTATCACATCACAGAATTCCAAAGGACCAAGCCGTGACTGGTTAAAAATTGTAAAGAGTACACAGGCAAAAAATAAGATCAATCAGTGGTTCAAGCAGGAGCGGAAAGAAGATAATATCCTCAAGGGAAAAGAGATGCTTGCAAATTATGCCAAATTAAAAGGCAGAACACTGGGAGAACTGACCAAGCCGAAATATCTGGAAGCTGTGATGCGAAAATACGGATTCCGTGACTGGGAAAGTGTACTTGCCGCGCTGGGACATGGAGGCTTAAAAGAGGGACAGATTCTCAATAAGCTGATTGAAGCATATGAGAAAGAACATAAAAAAGAGATTACCGATGAGAAAGTTCTGGAGGCAGCTGCGGAAGCAAAAGAAAAACTGCCGATCGTAAAAAAAGAGAAAGGTGGCATCGTCGTAAAAGGTATCGACGATGTAGCGGTACGATTTGCAAAATGCTGCAGTCCCATTCCCGGGGATGAGATTGTCGGTTTTGTAACGAGAGGCCGTGGAGTTACGATTCACAGAACAGACTGTGTAAACGTCATGAATCTTTCTGAATCAGAACGTGTGCGTTTGATCGATGCGGAGTGGCAGGGCAGTAATCTGACCAGTGGACTTTATACGGCAGAAATCAATGTGTATGCCAATAACAGAACAGGTCTGCTGGTGGATATCTCGAAGATCTTTACAGAGCGCAAGATTGATCTGACAACGATCAACAGCCGGACCAGCAAACAGGGGCGTGCGACGATATCCATGACTTTTGATGTACACAGTACGGAAGAACTGAACAGTATTGTAGAAAAGATCCGTCAGGTAGAGAGCGTAATTGATATTGAACGTACTACCGGCTGACAGAAGGGGTAATCCGGAAATATGAAGAAAGCAATGATCGAACAGCTGGTACTGGGAATGGTAGGAACCAATACCTGGCTGATCAAAAATAAAGAAAGCAATGAGCTGCTGATCATCGATCCGGCGGATGAGAGTGCACGGATTGAAGAAAAAATTGACCGAATGGGAGGAATACCGGTGGCGGTTCTCCTGACACACGGACATTTTGATCATATGCTGGCAGCAGATGATCTGCGGGACGAATACGGTATTCCGATTATCGCATGTGCAGCCGAACAACAGGTGCTTACAGATTCCATAAAGAATCTGTCCGGAAGCTGGGCAAGTGCACATGTCCTGCTGGCAGATCAGTGGATCTGCGATGGAAAAAAACTGGAACTTGCCGGATTTTCCATCGAAGTTTTCCATACACCGGGACATACAGCGGGAAGTTGCTGTTATTATCTGCCGGAAGAAGAAATTCTGTTTTCCGGTGATACCTTATTTGCACAGAGTGTGGGAAGAACCGATTTTCCCACAGGAAGCGGCACAGATATGCAGGCGAGTGTAAAGCGGCTGTTAAAAGAACTTCCGGAGACGACAAGAGTCTGTCCGGGACACAACGAAGAAACAACAATAGGATATGAAAAGAGGTATAATCCTTTTGCTTAATAATATTGCAATTCGATTTAATAAAAAAGATTTTGAATATGATGTATATTCTCTGGTGAAAGCCTTTTATCCTCAGGCACAGATCACGATGTTTTATGAGGGAGAGGAAGAAGCAGAGGGAGAGTACGGGATGTTTCTCCTGGTTGCCTATGGCAGTCAGGAGATTTGTCTGGCTGTGGAAAGAGATGGTACAGAGATTTTCAGACAACAGGTGGCTGTAGAATATGAAAAGGATCGTCCGGAAACGAAAAATGTGCTGAAACGTCTGGTGTATGGTGCACTTTGTCAGGTGACCGGAAGAACGCTTCCCTGGGGAGACCTCACCGGAATCCGGCCGACCAAGATTCCGATGAAACTTCTGGAAGAAGGCTGGAAAAATACAGAGATTGCCCGGTATATGAGGGAAACATATGGGGTAAGCAATGAAAAAACTGCCCTGGCGATCACGATTGCCAACAGGGAGAAGGCACTGTTACAGGATCTGGATTATGAAAACGGATACAGTCTCTATGTGGGAATTCCTTTTTGCCCGAGCATCTGTCTGTACTGCTCCTTTGGTTCTCATCCGCTGGAACGGTGGACAAAACGTGTAGACGAATATCTGGATACACTGTGTAAGGAACTGACTTTTATCCGGGAACAGATGGGAGCAAGAAAGCTGACAACGGTATATATCGGAGGCGGTACACCGACGACACTGGAGCCGGAGCAGCTACGCAGACTGCTTTCTCACATTCAGGAAACGTTTGATTTTACCTGGGTAAAAGAATATACAGTGGAAGCCGGACGACCGGACAGTATTACAAGAGAAAAACTGCAGGTGATGAAAGAATTTCCCGTGACAAGAATCTCCGTGAATCCACAGACCATGAATCAGAAAACCCTGGATGTGATTGGAAGAAAACATACAGTGGAAGATACGGTCAACATTTTCCATATGGCAAGAGAACTGGAATTTGACAATATCAATATGGATCTGATCATCGGTCTTCCGGGCGAGGGAAAAGAAGAAGTCGCACATACGCTGCAGGAGGTAGAAAAACTGCATCCGGACAGCCTGACGATTCATTCCCTGGCACTGAAACGGGCGACGAGACTGAACCTGTTCAAGGATAAATACGAAGAAATGTCCTTTGAGAACAGCAAGGAGATCATGGAAATGACCCAGCAGTGTGCCGGAAATATGGGCATGGGTCCGTATTATCTGTATCGTCAGAAGAATATTGCGGGAAATTTTGAAAATGTAGGTTACGCAGAGGTTGACAAAGCGGGAATATACAATATACTGATTATGGAAGAAAAACAGACCATTCTTGCGGCGGGTGCGGGAGCGTCTACCAAATTTGTGTTTGAGCATGGAACCCGGATCGAACGGGTGGAGAATGTAAAAGATGTGAATAATTATATTCTCCGGATAGATGAGATGCTGGAACGCAAAAGAGTGGGAATACAGAAATATCTGAACGGGTGACACAAAATAGAAACATGCGGAGGAAAAGGATGATTGCGGTGAATAAGTATGTCAATCGGCAGCATCTGTTACAATACAGCCTAGATGAACAGCTGATACATGGAATGCGGGTCAGCAATCTGGCGTATCAGGTGGCAAAAGAACTGGGAGAACCGGAAGAATTCTGTCATGACCTTGCGGTGGCGGGGATGCTTCATGATATTGGAAAAGAAGCAGTCTCAGGGGATCTGGATGATATGGATGCCCCACTGATCGTGGAGGAAATTCATTACGTCAGACTTCATGCACAGGCGAGTTATGAGATCCTTAAGAAAGAAGGGTACAAAGAGACCATTCTTCTTGCAGTGCGCCATCACCATGAAAATTATGATGGCAGCGGTTATCCTGATAATCTCTCAGGAGAAGCGATTCCGCTGGGGGCCCGTATCATCCGTGTCTGTGATGTATATGCGGCACTGACTTCAGACCGGCCGTACCGTCAGGCTTTTGAAAGCCAGTCGGCGGTTCAGCTGATGATCGAAGAGATAAAAGATTTTGATGTAAAGGTATTTCTTGCCTTTCAAAGAATGATTCATAAGAATAAGGAAAAGGAGATTACATTATGGCATTAAAGAAAAAACCTGTGACAGGTATGAAAGACATCCTGCCAGCAGAGATGGCAATCCGTGATTATGTGATTCGACTGATAAAGGAAACTTACGGTACGTTTGGATTCTCATCTATTGAGACTCCATGCGTGGAACATATTGAAAACCTGTCCAGTAAGCAGGGTGGAGAAAACGAGAAACTGATCTTCAAGATTTTAAAAAGAGGAGAAAAATTGAAACTGGATACTGCTGAAACAGAGGCAGACCTGGTGGACGGAGGACTGCGTTATGATCTGACACTTCCTCTTTCCAGATATTATTCCAACCATGCCAACGAACTGCCGTCGCCGTTCAAGGCTCTGCAGATGGGAAATGTATGGCGTGCAGACCGTCCGCAGAGAGGACGCTACCGTCAGTTTATGCAGTGTGATATCGATATTCTCGGTGAGCCGACTAATCTGGCAGAAATCGAACTGATCCTGGCAACTACAACGTTGCTTGGAAAACTGGATTTTAAGAACTTTACCATCCGTATCAACGACAGAAGAATTCTGAAGGCCATGGCTGCTTACAGCGGATTTGCACCGGAATCTTATGACACTGTCTTTATTATTCTTGACAAGATGGATAAGATCGGTCTGGAAGGTGTCCGGGAAGAACTGGAAAAAGAAGGATTTGACAAAGCTTGCGTAGATAAATATCTTGCCATGTTCGAAGAAATCACCAATGATGTACAGGGTGTACGTTATGTAAAAGAAAAGCTGGAAGGCGTGTTGGAACCGGAATATGCAGACGGTCTGGAACTGATCATGAACAGTGTGGACGCTGTGAAAGCCGCAGACTTTAAGATTGCGTTCGATCCGACTCTGGTACGTGGTATGTCTTATTATACCGGACCAATCTTCGAGATTTCCATGGATGAGTTTGGCGGAAGCGTCGGCGGTGGCGGACGTTACGATGAGATGATCGGCAAATTCACAGGAAATAACACCTGTGCATGCGGATTCTCTATCGGATTCGAGCGCATCATCATGCTGCTGATGGAACGTGGTTTCCAGATTCCACAGATCGGAACAAAGAAAGCACTTCTGATTGAGAAAAATATGCCGGCAGAGGGCATGATGAAAGTTCTGAAACAGGCAGAAGAAGACCGGAAAAACGGATCTGTTGTTACGATTGCGGTTATGAAGAAAAACAAAAAGTTCCAGAAGGAACAGCTCAAAGAAGAGGGATACGAAGAAATCGTAGAATTCTTTGCAGACAGAATGTAATTGGTGTGAAAACACACTGTTACGAATAGAGTGTTAATATTGGAGGAAGAAACAATGGCAGAATCAATGAAAGGGTTAAAACGGACCCATCGCTGTACCGAGATTTCCACAGCAAATATCGGAGAAAACGTAACACTGATGGGATGGGTACAGAAGAGCAGAAATAAAGGCGGTATTATTTTCGTAGATTTAAGAGACCGTTCCGGTATCGTACAGCTGATTTTTGAAAATGGCAGCATCGATGAGAAAGGATTCGAAAAAGCAACGAAACTGAGAAGTGAGTTTGTTATTGCAGTGACCGGTGTGGTAGAAGCTCGTTCCGGTGCGGTAAACAATAACTTAAAGACCGGTGAGATCGAAGTGCGTGTAAACAGTCTGCGTATTCTTGCAGAGGCAGAAACACCGCCGTTCCCGATTGAAGAAAACAGCAAGACAAAAGAAGATCTGCGTCTGAAATATCGTTTTCTGGATCTGAGAAGACCGGATATTCAGAGAAACCTGATGATGCGTTCTCAGGTAACAACACTGATCCGTCAGTTTATGGCAAATGAGGGATTTCTGGAGATTGAAACTCCGATGCTGACAAAGAGTACACCGGAAGGCGCAAGAGATTACCTGGTTCCGAGCCGTATCCATCCGGGAAACTTTTACGCACTGCCACAGTCTCCACAGCTGTTCAAACAGCTGCTGATGTGCTCTGGTTATGACCGTTATATCCAGATTGCACGTTGTTTCCGTGATGAGGACCTTCGTGCAGACCGTCAGCCGGAATTTACGCAGATTGATATGGAGCTGTCTTTTGTAGATGTGGACGATGTGATTGATGTAAATGAACGTCTGCTGGCTTACCTGTTCAAACAGGTACTGGATGTGGATGTGAAACTGCCGATCCAGAGGATGACCTGGCAGGATGCGATGGATCGTTTTGGCTCTGACAAACCAGATCTGCGTTTTGGTATGGAACTGCAGAATGTATCTGAGGTTGTCCGCGGATGTGAATTTGCTGTATTTAAGAATGCACTGGAAGCGGGTGGAACTGTCCGTGGTATCAATGCCAAGGGACAGGGCGGTATGCCGAGAAAGAAAATTGACAAACTGGTTGAGTTTGCAAAAGATTATGGTGCAAAGGGTCTGGCTTATATCGCCATTCATGAAGACGGAACTGTAAAATCTTCTTTCGCAAAATTCATGACAGAAGACGAGATGAACCGTCTGGTAGAAGCCATGGACGGACAGGCTGGTGATCTTCTGTTGTTTGCTGCTGATAAAAATAAAGTTGTCTGGGATGTACTGGGTGCACTGCGTCTGGAACTGGCGCGTCAGATGAATCTTCTGGACAGCAGTGAATATCGTTTTGTATGGATCACAGAATTCCCTCTGCTGGAGTGGTCTGATGAGGAAAACCGTTTCAAAGCGATGCATCATCCATTTACCATGCCGATGGAAGAGGATCTGCAGTATATCGACAGCGATCCTGGTCGTGTACGTGCAAAAGCTTATGATATCGTACTGAACGGTACTGAGATCGGCGGCGGTAGTGTGCGTATCCATCAGGACGATATCCAGGAGAAAATGTTTGAGGTTCTTGGATTTACCAAGGAAAAAGCCTATGAACAGTTTGGTTTTCTGCTGACAGCGTTCAAGTATGGTGTTCCGCCTCACGCTGGTCTGGCTTATGGTCTGGATCGTCTGGTTATGCTGATGGCAAAACAGGAGAGTATCCGTGATGTAATTGCATTCCCGAAGGTGAAGGATGCATCCTGTCTGATGACAGAGGCACCGAATCTGGTGGATGAGAAGCAGCTGGAGGAGCTGGGAATTGCGATTCGCAGTGAGGAATAATTAAATAGAGTTTCTTGCCAGATTTTTGGCAGAGGGACGCGGCAGGCTCCGGGGTTCCTTTGTCGCAACGTGGGCAGGGCAACTTTAAGCTAGCCACTAACTTCGGCTATGTTCACGAGGGTCAGCTGACCCTCGCGAAAGCCTGCGTAAGTGTCGGATCTTAAAGCTTGCCCTAAGCGCCCACAAAGTGTTGCGACAAAGGAACCCCGGAGCCTGCCGCTGTGTTTTGGCAGAAAAACGGATGGTGGATATTGAAGATTATGGCAGAGAGAGGGAATCGCTGAGTAGAAGGAGCGATTCTGAAAAGGGAAAATATGGGGAAAGATAAATAAAAGCAGGTGCGAAGGAGAATATAATCTTTGCATCTGCTTTTTGTTGTGTTGTATCAATTGATTCAGTGGCTCAAGTTTGAGTGTTCTGAATCCGAAGAAAGCTGCCGGTGGCAGCTTAGGCAGGTGATGTCAGATATCAGCTTTCCGGCTGCGTGAGAATAGTGGTGAGGGCTTCTTCCAGGTTCCCAAGGAGGGCGGTTGTGATTTCGTCGCTTTTGGGGATGCGCCAGTTTTTGCCGTCGTTGTTCAGGTGGATGGTTACAGGGGTGGTGCTGGTTTGAGTGCTGGTGGCGATACAGTCTTTCAGGAGAGTGATGGCGTGGGACTGACGGCCTTCGGTTCCGTCTTCCAGAGCCTGGGAGGACGCCAGGTAGGCGGTGTATTGTTCCTGATAGGAGTATACAACAGAAGAAAAATCGCAACTGGTCAGATTCAGATCTACAGAGGCATCCATACCGTCATCAGACAGGAGTTCCGATGTGATGGAGTAGTCCAGGCAGTTCAGAAGTTGACTGGCGATGGCTTTGACAACGGAACGGCTCGAAGTATCTTCGGAATTGAAGAGGGAGTCCAGTGCCAGATAACGGTTTAATTGTTCGGTGTCGAAAGCTTTCAGAGTATCCAGGTGGATCGCGATGATCTCAGAGGGAGAAAACAGGGAAGCATCGGCCACGTAAGTGGAAAAGTTTCCGGTTACTGCAGCAGACAGGCTTTTCGGGGAATCAATGTTCCAGGTTTTTCCGGATCGGGTGAGGGTGATCGTATAGTCAGAGGTGATGCTTTTATAATCATTGTTTTTCAAAACATTGCCAAGAAGCAGATAGCAGTCTTCCAGAGAAAAATCTACGGAAGCAGGGCTTGCAGAGTTCTGAATCTGTTTGATCATTACCTGACGGGAGTATTCTTTTGCCAGTGCTTCACCGTCAGGTGTGGTAAGGGAAACAGTAACCGAAGCTGAATTTCCCTGTTCCGAGAAATTTCTGATATGATATGAAAAATCATGAAAGAAATCAGCAAATACAGAGGTGATATCGGAAGGTACGGATTGTTTAGTGTCAGCAGACGGGAAAACATCATGGACATTAAGTGTTTTTACAATGTCAGATTCCTTCTGGGCGGACAGAGAGGAGAGTTCGTGACGAACTACTTTGACAGGATCCTGCCGGTATGGCGTACGATTGCTGATGGTATAAAAACACAGACATCCGGCGATCAGTTCCATAATGAGAATCATAGGAATCCCGATCCGGAAAGAAGGATGCAGGGTTTTGTGATGAAATACATACATACCGATGAGACAACCGACACTTCCACCAAGGATAGCGATTGCAAACAGTGCGGATTCCCGGATCCGCCATTTATGATGGATAGCTTTGTATTTGTCGATGCCAAAAGCGGCAAAGCCGGTCAGATTGATAAAAGCCAGATAAGAAAGAATACCGGTAAGTGTCATAAGAACCTCCTAATATATATAAATTGTAACTGTTCAGTACCTTCACAGTTACGAGCCAAAATACATTTAAAATCACCTTCGGTGATGGCATTTTGGCTTGTATGTCTCGGGATTTTGGCATATTCATGCCAAAACACCTCGCGGTACAGTGGCTATTGAATAGTTGCTATAAAGCATTGTATTTTCAGAAAATACCGGAATCGCGGTAACAGATTTAATATAACAGAACCAGGAAAAATGTCAACTCCGGGGGCAGGGGAAAATGGCAAGAAAAGAATATCGGAAGCTACTATTCACTGGTAATATCCCGCGAGGTGTTTTTTGTGAGCAAAGGTCACAGAAAACCCGAGACATATCGCGCGAATTTATGCGATCAGCATAAATTCTGTGCATCGCGCAGCGTGTTGCTGGGCACGGAGTGAACAGTAACTATCGGAAATGTCCATAGAAATGTAAAGAAAAAGTAAGGAAGAGCAGAATGCACTATGATATACTGAAACCATGAGAACCTATCAGATACAGGAGGCAGACATGAAGAAAAAGAAAATTATTCTTACCGGAGCAGCTGTTGCAGCCGTTGTGGTAATCGGAATCGGTGCGTGGACATTGTTCGGCAGAAAATCATCGGATGGAAGTACGGAAAATGTAGTATATGTAAACAGCGTAGATAATCTGATGAATCCGGGAAGTGGTAACGGGGCAGTGAATCGCTTTGCCGGTGTGGTAGAAACACAGAAACAGGTGGACATTCAGCAGAGTCAGGATAAAACAGTAAAAGATATTTATGTGGAAGTCGGACAGGAAGTATCCAAGGGAGATCCGCTATTCTCTTATGATACAGAAAAATCACAGGAAGACCTGGAAAAAGCAAAGCTGGAGCTGGAACGGATCGATAACAATATCGGAAATAAACAAAATGAGATTGCTGCACTGGAAAAGGAAAAAAGGAGTGCAGGAAATGATGCACAGCTTGACTATACAATGCAGATCCAGAGTGCCCAGATGGAACTGAAACAGAGCGAATATGAAAAGAAAAGCAAACAGGTGGAGATTCAGAAATTACAGGACTCCATCGAGAACTGTCAGGTTACCAGTGAGATTGATGGTGTAGTCAAATCCATCAATAACGGAAATCAGGACAGTAATTCTTATTCAGGAGACAGCCAGGCATTCATGTCCATAATTGCAATGGGAGATTTTCGAATTAAATGTAAGGTAAACGAACAGAATATCGCATCTGTAACGCCGGGGCAGGCTGTAATCGTACATTCCAGAGTAGATGATTCTGTCACCTGGAAAGGAACGATGGGTGCGGTAGATAAGGAAAATCCGGGCAACGGTTCCAATAATGGCTATTATTTCAGCAGCGGTGACGGATCCACCCAGTCCAATTCCTATCCGTTCTATATCGAACTGGATTCTTCTGAGGGGCTGATGCTTGGACAGCATGTTTATGTGGAAGCCGATTACGGACAGAGTGAGGAAAAGGCGGGTATCTGGCTGGATGAATCTTTCATCTGTGATGCAGATACGGACAGCCCATATGTTTGGGTTGACGATGGAAAAGGAAAACTGGAGAAGCGTTCTGTGACGCTGGGACAGCATGATGATGAACTTTTCCAGTATGAGATTGCAGATGGACTGAGTAAAGATGATATGATCACTTATCCGGAAGACGGATTAAAAGAAGGCATGAAGACTGCAGTGGGAAGCAACGGTCAGATGGGGCAGAGCAACCCGGTGACGGATGGAGACGATATGGATCTTTCGAATGAAGATTACTCAGAAAAAGATGGTTCCGGCAGTGATCTTTCTGATGAGAATGTGGATGGAGTGGATTCCGGCGAGACGAATCAGGAAGATCTCACAGAAGACGGGATGCAGCAGAATGAGTCAAATGCTGATGGCAGCGAAGATGTCATCGGAGGAACGGAGGATGCACAGTGATTCTTGAGTTAAAAGATATCTGCAAAGATTACCTTCAAGGGAAAATGGTCATTCCGGTTCTGAAACATATTGATTTCCAGATGGAACAAGGAGAATATGTGGCCATTATGGGACCTTCCGGTTCCGGTAAGACGACGCTGATGAATATTGTAGGATGTCTGGATCAGGCGACTTCCGGCCAGTTTTTTCTGGACGGACAGGATATCAGCAAATGTACGGAAAATGAAATGTCAGATCTGAGACTGAAAAAGATTGGGTTTGTTTTCCAGAACTTTCAGCTGTTGTCAAGACAGACTGCACTGGAAAATGTGGAACTGCCACTGACCTATGCGGGGGTTGCGAAAAAAGAGCGACGGGAACGGGCACTGCAGGCACTGACCCGTGTAGGACTGGAAGACAGAGTGAATTTTCAGCCGAATCAGCTTTCCGGTGGACAAAAACAGAGAGTAGCGATTGCCAGAGCACTGGTTAACCGGCCGAAGATCCTTCTGGCAGATGAGCCGACCGGTGCCCTGGACAGTACTTCCGGAGAACAGGTTATGGAACTGTTTCAGAGCCTGAACGATGAAGGAGTAAGCGTATTGATGATCACCCATGACAGTGAGATTGCAGCGAAAGCACAGAGAAAAGTAATTATCCGCGACGGCATAATGAAAAAGGAGGAGCAGCCATGAAGAAAAAATGGATTGTGGCTTTTATTGCTGCAGGAGTACTCCTGCTTGGAGGGGTGACTGTATATGCGGTGAAAACAAGCAGTCAGAGTACGGTAAAGGTGGTATCTGTCAGTGACATGTCAGGTGGCGGTGGATGGTCCGACAACAGTCTGTCAGGAAATATTACTTCAGATGTATCACAGAATATTTATCTGGCAGATTCACAGACAGTAAAGAAAATACATGTAAAAGAAGGAGATACGGTAAAGGTCGGCGATGATCTGCTCACGTATGATATGACCCTGGAGAATCTGGATCTGGAAATGAAAAAACTGGAAAAACAGGGAATCGAACTGAACATAGAGAAAGCAAACAGGGAAATTACAAAATTAAAGAATACAAAACCGTCCAGTGATAACGGCAATGAAGATCCGGGATTGGATATACCGGAAGATCCGGGCGAGGAACCGGAGGATCCGTCCATAGAGCCGGAAGAGCCGGCAGAGGCTTATCAGGAGCTTACAGCGGAGGCAGAACCGTATATGGGAGAGGGAACGGTGGAAGAACCGTATCATTTTCTGTGTGCTGCTGACGGTGCGATTCTGGGAAGTTTTTTAAACCGAATGGCAGAGGAACAGTGTTTCTTTGTGATTGAGATCCGGGAGGGCGATGTAAGCAATGGAGAACTGTTAAAAATCTGGGGACAGAAGATTACGGAAGATGATTTTCAGGTAGCGGATACTGACCGGTTTCAGGTAAATCTTGAAAAAGAAACAGATGACAGTGATGGTCAACTGCCGGAGGATCTGAAAGCAGCAGCGGTTCTTGAAAAAGGAGCCAGTGCCTATCAGGGAGATGGAACAGAGAAAAAACCACTGACCTATCTGGTGAAAAAAGATGGTATTGTAAAAGGAAGTTTTTTCCTGGAAAGAAAAGAAGATGGAAAATATTTTCGTATTGAGGTTCGAGAAGAAAATGGTGATCTTATAAAGGCGTGGGAACAGAACGGAGCAGATGGGGATTTTGCAGCGGATGTAAAAGAGGACGGGGAATATCTGGTGGATCTGAGCAAAAAGCAAAGTGGAGAGACACCGGGAGAGCCAGCTGAACCGACCGATCCAAGTGAGCCAACAAAGCCGGGAGAAAGTCCGGAGCCACCTGAACCATCGAATCCGGAAGAAAAGCCAACCGAACCATCGGTATCGCCGGAAGTTACTCCCGGAGAGAACCCGGAACCGACACCGGAAGCCGGCACTTCTCAGGAAACGGCAGAACAGGAAAATACCGTGGATGGAATGAGCACAAAGAAAAGCCGTGCCTCCATTCGCTATCTGACAGTTACCAGCGTAATGGGAAGTGGAAGCAGAAAAGTGATCTCTACCGATACTGTTTCTGATACGACAGGATCCGGTGATGCAGGAACTTCTTATGGAGGAACAGCTGCAGAGATTCAGCAGCAGATCAAGGATAAAGAAAAAGAAATCAGGGATTATCAGCTGGATATTAAAGAGACCAATCTTGAGATTAAAGATATCCAGAAAAAGCTGAATAACCAGACAATTAAGAGTACATTAAATGGTGTGGTGAAAACAGTCGGTGATCCCGAAAAAGAAAGCAACGATGGAAAACCGCTGATTCAGGTGGTCAGCAGTGAAGGGCTTTATGTGCAGGGAACGGTCAGTGAATCTAAAATGAATAAACTGAAAGTGGGAGCTACACTGAGCGGATACAGTTATGACAATGGTGTCAGCTTTACCGCAGAAGTACGGGAAATTTCTCCGTATCCATCCGATAACGGACAGGACGGAGCCAATGCATCTTCCTATCCATTTACCGCATACATTGCAGATGCAAGCGGACTTAGTAATAACAGCTGGGCAGAACTTACGCTGCTGGATGAGGGCGACGGACAGGGACAAGGAATCTATCTGGAGAAACCTTTTGTGCGGACAGAAAACGGTCAGTATTACGTTATGAAGGACGACGGAACCGGACATCTGACAAAACAGATAGTACAGGTTGGCGGTATTCAGTATGGATCCAGTTATCAGATTACAGGCGGTCTGAGTATGGATGATAAGATCACATTTCCTTATGGAAAAGATGTCAGAGAGGGTGCAAAGACAGAAGAAGGTACGCTTGATGACCTTTATAACTATTAACGGCAGATGGGAGGAACAACAATGCTAGAAAATATCAGATTGGCCTTTCGGGGGATATGGTCTCATAAGATGCGGTCATTTTTGACCATGCTGGGGATTATTATAGGTATTGCTTCCATCATTTCCATCGCATCTACGATTCAGGGAACCAACGAGCAGATCAAACAGAATCTGATCGGTGCAGGAAACAACAATGTGGATGTACGGCTTTACCAGGGAGAGAGTGAGTACTGGATGGACAATGGTCTGCCGGATAATATTTCCGTGATTTCCGATGAACAGAAAGAACAGATTCGCAGTCTTGAAGGGGTTGCGAATGCGACTTTTTATAACCGCAGAGGGTATGCGGACGGAATCACCTATCGGAACACCAGCCTGGACAGTGGAAGTGTGTATGGTGTGGATGCGGAGTTTCTGAAAACAAAAGGTTATGTAATACAAAATGGAAGGGATTTTGTAGAACGTGACTTTAAAGAGTTCCGGAAAGTGGTGCTGCTTGACGATGTGGCAGTGCAGACTCTATTTCCGGGAGACAATCCGGTGGGAAAAACCATAGAACTCCGTGGGGAACCATTTACCGTAGTCGGTTGTATCCGCAAGTCAGATGCTTTCGAACCGGTGATCAACAGTCTGGAAGATTACTATACGTATAATCAGAATACCAACGGAATCGTGCTGATTCCGGACAGTACCTGGCCGGTTGTTTATAATTATGATGAGCCGGAAGAAGTCAGCGTGATGGCTAGTGAGACAGACCTGATGAGTTCTGTAGGAAAAAAAGTGGAGGACATTATGAATCAGGCGGTAACCGGACAGACCGGTTCCGGTATGATTGATTCTGAAGAGGAAATGATGGACGGTGCCGGCAGCAGTGGTGCTGACAGTGGCAATGTCTCTTATAAGGCGGCGGATCTGTTGAAAACAGTTAAGAACCTGCAGAAAGTCAGTGAAAACACAAACAAACAGCTGCTTTGGATCGCAAGTATCTCTCTTCTGGTCGGAGGTATCGGTGTTATGAATATTATGCTTGTATCCGTTACGGAACGTACCAGTGAGATCGGTCTGAAAAAAGCAATCGGAGCGAGAAAAAACAGGATCCTATGGCAGTTTCTTACAGAAGCTGCTGTGCTGACCAGTATCGGAGGGGTTCTTGGAGTAATCGCCGGAGTGATCCTGTCACAGGTGATATCGAAGATGTCTCAGACTCCGGTGGCGATCAGCGTACCTGTCAGTGTACTGGCTGTAGTATTTTCTATGGCAATCGGTATTATCTTCGGTTTGCTTCCATCCATTAAGGCAGCAAATCTGAATCCAATCGATGCACTTCGTCACGAGTAGAAAAAGGATACGAGTGTTCAGAATTAAATTAAGAAAAATATTAGAAATTATTCACGCGAAATTCACCATATCGGATGGAAAATGGGTTATACTGGTAACGGAAAACTGAAATGAAAGGGAAGAATGTCCGGTCATTTCAAAAAAAGATTTCTATGGGGGATTTATAGTAAATGAACATTTTATTTTTCTTAACACCAAAAAATGAAGTTGCCTATGTGGAAAATGATGACACTCTGCGTCAGGTACTTGAAAAAATTGAATATCACAAATATACTGCTATTCCGATGTTAAATAAGAACGGAAAATATGTGGGAACTGTAACAGAGGGAGATCTGCTCCGGTATATCAAGGAAAAATGGTTCCTGAATATCCGGGAAGCGGAGGATTGCAGCATCAGCAGAGTACATCTCCGATGGAAGTACCAGACAGTGGATATTAACTGTAACATGGAGGATCTGGTGGATACGGCCATGAAGCAGAACTTTGTTCCGGTACTGGACGATGCGGATAATTTTATTGGTATTGTCCGCAGAAGTGATATTTTAAAATACTGTTATAAACAAAGCAAAGCAGGAAGACAAAAACAGGAAGAAGCATAGCAGATGAAAGACAGAAGTGATCCGTGGAATAAAAACAGACAATCGCTTCTGTCTTTCTTTATGTGGGCGGGGAATCTGGAGCGTGTCTGCATAAAAACAGTTGATAGAGGGGCAGACAGGGTGAATTCTTTTAGTTGACCAGCCTGTGTGCCCGTGATAAGATATAATGAGCGTTAGCGAGTGGGAACAAACAAAGTTTGTTCATCGGGAGCGGCGAATGGCGATCATGATAGCTGCGAAAGCAGCGTCAAGCACCGAAGGTGCGAATCATGATATAATGTAACGATTCTAACAAAGGAGTTTTAGGAAAGTATGAAAACAATAATCGAATTGATTTCCAATGAAGTAATGACCGCTTTTAAAGAAGCCGGTTATGATGAAAATATGGGAAAGGTTACGCTGTCGAATCGGCCGGACCTGTGTGAATATCAGTGTAATGGTGCTATGGCAGGTGCAAAAGTATATCATAAAGCCCCGATCATGATCGCCAATGATGTAGTGGCAAAACTTGCCGGCAGTAAAGTCCTCGAGATGGCAGAAGCTGTTAATCCGGGATTCATTAATCTGAAAGTATCCGGAGCATATATGGCGCAGTATTTGGAAGAGATGAGAAACAGTGAGAAAATGGGTGTGGAAGAAGCAAAGGATCCACAGACCATGATTCTTGACTACGGTGGACCAAACGTTGCAAAACCACTGCATGTCGGACATCTGCGTTCTGCAATCATCGGTGAGAGTATCAAGAGAATGGGAAGATATCTGGGACATAAAGTTATCGGTGATGTTCATCTGGGAGACTGGGGACTGCAGATGGGTCTGATCATCACAGAACTGCATAAAAGAAAACCGGAACTGGTATATTTCCAGGAAGATTACGAAGGAGAATATCCGACAGAAGCTCCATTTACCATCAGTGAGCTGGAAGAAATTTATCCGGCAGCCAGTGGAAAATCAAAAGAAGACGAATCGTATAAAGCAGAAGCTCTGGAAGCAACCCATCAGTTGCAGATGGGTAACAGAGGATATCGTGCATTATGGAAGCATATTTTGCAGGTATCGGTTACTGACCTGAAGAAAAACTACGCAAACCTTAAGGTAGACTTTGATCTGTGGAACGGAGAATCTGATGTACAGGATACCATTGCACCGATGGTACAGAAGCTGAAGGAGCAGGGACTGGCTTATGAAGACCAGGGTGCGGTTGTCGTAGATGTAAAAGAAGAGACGGATACCAAAGAGGTACCTCCGTGTATGATCTTAAAATCAGATGGTGCTGCTTTGTATACAACCACAGATCTTGCTACTATCGTGGAACGTATGGAAAAATACAATCCGGATGAGATCATGTATGTGGTAGACAAACGTCAGGAGATGCATTTTGTTCAGGTATTCCGCTGTGCCAAAAAAGCAGGTATGGTAAAAGATGATACCAAACTGACGTTCCTTGGTTTTGGTACCATGAACGGAAAAGACGGGAAACCGTTCAAGACAAGAGAAGGCGGTGTGATGCGTCTGGAAAATCTGATTCGTGATATCAACGAAGAAATGTATAAAAAAATCGTGGACAACCGCAGCATCAAAGAAGAAGATGCAAGAGCGACTGCAAAAATTGTAGGACTTTCTGCAATCAAATACGGAGACCTGTCCAACCAGGCATCCAAAGATTATATTTTTGATATTGAAAGATTTACATCTTTTGAAGGAAATACCGGTCCGTATATTCTGTATACAACCGTCCGTATCAAATCTATCCTGAACAGATATAAAGAAGAAGGCGGTAATCTGGATACCCTGAAGATTCTGGCGGCAGGAAGTGACAGTGAGAAAGCGCTGATGCTGGAAGCATCCAAATTCAATCAGGTGATCACGAATGCTTATGAAGAGAAAGCACCGCATAAAATCTGTTCTTATATTTATGAACTTGCAAATGCATTTAACCGCTTCTATCATGAAACAAAGATTCTGGCTGAAGAGGATCAGGCGAAGAAAGAATCCTATCTGGCTTTGCTGATGCTGGTAAAAAATATTCTGGAAGCATGTATCGATATGCTGGGATTTGAAGCACCGGAAAGAATGTAAGCGTGATTTCCGGAAGGAGGAGCAATTATGAAAAAACCTTCAGGAACCAGAGTGAACATCATGATCATGGGAATTGTGGTCGTGGTGCTTGCCCTGGGTCTTGCAGCCATCCTGGGATATGGAAAAGCCAGAAAGCAGATGGAACAGATGCAACAGGCACAACAGGAACAGGAGGCAAAAGAAGCGCAGATAACACCGACGCAGACGGTGACACCGGAGCCTACGGATGATCCGACAGATCCAGCAGTACAGAAAAAGAATCTGATCACGGAGATCAAAAAGGCGGTAGAACATAATGATGTAAAAATTATGACCGCAGATCTCCGGTATACGTCACAGGAAGGTCAGGTAGAAGCATATACGCAGGAAGATGTGGCAGCTGTTTTGCTGCATCTGAAAAAGAACGAGAAAGATTACCAGGCTTTTGTGGAAAAACTGCAGGATGAGAGTGTTACAGTAGGAGAAGAAGAGGGAATACAGTACCTTCTTCTGACAGATTCAAATCTCAGGAAAATGACCGGGACAGAAGAACCGGCAGAAACCGTAGAGGCGGAGATTGTCACACCGACACCGACTCCCGAAGGCAATGGCAGGAAAATTGCCATTGATGCAGGCCATCAGGCACATGGAAACAGTGAACAGGAGCCAATTGGGCCGGGGGCGTCTCAGACAAAAGCAAAAGTGGCATCCGGAACGACCGGAAGAACAACAGGAGTAACGGAATATCAGCTGAATCTGGATGTGGCACTGAAGCTTCGCGATGAGCTGGAAGCAAGGGGATACGAAGTCTATATGATCCGGGAAACCAATGATGTGGATATCAGTAATGCGGAGCGGGCACAGCTTGCAGCGGAATCGGGTTCAGATATTCTGATTCGCATCCATGCCAATGGGTCGGATAATACCTCTGTAGCAGGAGCTCTGACAATGGCACCTAGTACGGCTAACCCATATCTGAGTCAGGAAATGATTGCTGAATGTCAGAAACTGTCACAGTGTATCATCACTGCGTTTTGTGCTTCCACAGGGGCAAATAATCAGGGTGTGTATCAGACCGATGAGATGAGTGGGCTGAACTGGTGCAGTATTCCTGCAACCATTGTTGAGATGGGATATATGACCAATCAGGAGGAAGATACCCGGATGCAGACAGCAGATTATCAACAGCAGATGGTGACGGGGATAGCAGATGGAATTGATCAGTACTTTGCGTCCTGAGAATAAGAAAAAGTGACAGAAAAAAGAAAGGGGAAATGCCAAATGAAAAAACTGAAAATGATCGGTATGCTATTCGTAATGCTGTTTCTGGTAGGAATTCTTCCGACAAAAGCTCATGCAGAAGGTTGGGTACAGGAAGAAAACGGAAGCTGGTATTATCTGAATCAGGCAGGAGAAAAGGCGAAGGAAACCTGGATCGGCAATTATTATGTGGATGAAAATGGTGTCTGGATCGAAGGAAAAACACAGGCAAAAAATGAGTGGATCAGCAGCGGTGGTCGTTGGTGGTATCGTCACAGTGACGGAGGATATACCAGATCAGGCTGGGAACAGATCAACGGAACCTGGTATTATTTTGACGGTGCAGGATGGATGGAGACCGGCTGGCTGAACGTGGGAGGGACCTGGTATTATCTGAACGGAAGCGGAGCGATGGCAACCGGTTGGCTGAAACTTGGAAATACCTGGTATTATTTGAACGGAAGCGGAGCGATGGCAACCGGTTGGCTGAAACTTGGAAATACCTGGTATTATTTGAACGGAAGCGGAGCGATGGCAACGGGCTGGCTGAAACTTGGAAATACCTGGTATTATCTGAACGGAAGCGGAGCGATGGTGACAGGCTGGCTGAATCTGGGAGGGACCTGGTATTATCTGAACGGAAGCGGAGCGATGGCAACCGGTTGGTTGAATCTGGGAGGAACCTGGTATTATCTGAACGGAAGCGGAGCGATGGCAACGGGCTGGCTGAATCTGAGAGGAACCTGGTATTATCTGACAGGAAGTGGAGCCATGGCAGCAAACACCTGGATCGGAAGTTATTACGTTAATGGAAGCGGAGCCTGGGTACCTGGTCAGACAACCGGCACGACAACAGGTGGAGGTTCCAAAAACAAAATTATTGCCATTGATGCAGGTCACCAGAGAAAAGGAAACAGTGCAAAAGAGCCGATCGGTCCCGGAGCATCTCAGACAAAGCCTAAAGTTGCATCCGGAACTCATGGAAATGCATCCGGACTAAACGAGTATGAGTTGACACTTCAGGTTTCTTTGAAACTGAGAGATGAGCTTCAGGCACGTGGATATCAGGTTTATATGATCCGCGAGACACATGATGTCAATATCAGCAATGCAGAACGCGCACAGATGGCAGCCAATCAGGGAGCAGATATTCTGGTTCGCATCCATGCCAATGGCTCTGATAATACATCCGTTGCAGGAGCACTGACGATGGCACCGTCCAACAGCAATCCGTATCTGGGAAAAAGTGTGATCAGTGCCAGCCAGACACTGTCAAGAAAAATAGTAGACTGTTTCTGTGTAGCTACAGGAGCTAAAAACCAGGGTGTAATGCAGACGGATACCATGAGTGGCATCAACTGGAGCTCCATTCCGGTGAGTATCGTTGAAATGGGATACATGACCAATCGTACAGAAGATCTGAATATGGCAAGCACTTCTTATCAGACAAAAATGGTACAGGGTATCGCCAACGGTATCGATGCTTATTATGGAGCGTAAGTAACTATCCGGCAGGTATTATTCTGCGGAGTGTTTTGACTCGGAACTGCGAAGATAATGAGCAGTTCCGAGCATAAAAGAAAAGAGAGCAGGACGTAACTATGTCACAAGTAATATTATTTGACCTGGATGGAACATTGACAGAGTCCGGAGAGGGCATTATTAACTGTGTGCAGTATGCACTGGAAAAACTGGGAAAAAAAGAAGAACATCCGGAAAATCTGCAGTGTTTTATCGGTCCTCCTTTAAAAGAACAGTTTATGAAATATGCAGGTCTCAGTGAGGAAGAGGGAGAAAAGGCAGTTGTATATTACCGGGAACGGTATACTACAACAGGAATATTTGAAAACCGCCTGTATCCGAAGATTCCGGAATTACTGGAACTTCTGAAAATCAATAATAAGATCCTTGCTGTGGCATCGTCTAAACCGGAGGTCTATGTAAAACAGATTCTGGAGCATTTTCAGATCGCAGATTATTTTACTGCGATTGTGGGAAGCGAACTTGACGGAAGAAGAACGGAGAAGGCGGAGGTTATCGAAGAGGCTTTACGGCGGATGCATCTGGAAGAAGAACGGGACAAGGTTCTTATGGTAGGCGATCGGAGTCACGATGTGCAGGGTGCCATCAGCTGTGGTCTGCAATGTATCGGGGTTGCCTACGGATACGGAAGCCGGGAAGAACTGGAAAAAGCAGGTGCTGTCTATATCGCAGACAGTGTGGAAGATCTGGGAATCCTTGCCAGTCCGAACGATGAAGAAACCACAGAAAATGTTGAATCTGTGCGGAATATTATTCCGGACAGAGAAAAAGTGAAGAAATATGAAATACCGGAGACACGGAAACTGGAAAAAGAAGAAAAAGAAATGCCGGAACCTGCGAAAAAAAAGGAAAAATTCCGGTATTCCACGGCCGGACAGATCTGGCGTCTGATTTATCCGTTTTTGATTCATTATGGAGCCACATTGCTTGCGACGATCGCTTTGTATCTGGTATATCTGATACAGGCGGGCGGACTGCAGGAGACTGCCAGTGCCGGACAGCGTCTGATCAACAGTACGTTATATGTTACTCTGATCGGTGATCTTACAGCAGCGATAATCCTGTATCTGTTTTACCGGAAAGATCAGATGCATCGGAAAGAAGGATTCAGTGGAACAGGAAAAGCTTTTGTGTGGGCACCTCCAGTGATCTGGTTCAGTGTGATCATCCTGGCAATTGCCACAGGACAGTTTTTAAATGATCTGATCAATGGATTGCATCTGAACGATCTGTTTACCGGATACAGTGAGGTGTCTGAACAGGCATTTTCCGGACAGCCGGTGGGTCTTATGATTCTGGTAGTGGGAATTATCGGACCAATCTGTGAAGAACTGATGTTTCGCGGAATCGTATTTCACAGACTGAAAGACTGGGTCAAACCACAGGCAGCAATTGCAATATCTGCGTTATTATTCGGTATCTATCATGGCAATGTTGTACAGTTTTTCTATGCAACATGTATGGGAGTGATGCTTGCGATCATCTATGATAAAACCGGAACTTTGTGGATCAGCATCGTTGCACATATAGCAGCAAATCTGTGGAGCCTTTTCGGAAGCAGTTTCTGGAGCAGTCTGTGGCAGCGGATTCCGGCAGGAATGCTTTGTAGTATTATGATAGAAATTTTGTTATGTGTGATTCCGACATACTGGTTATTTGGATATAAAAGAAAATAAAAAAAAGACTTGTAACCGAAAAAAGCTTATGCTATAATCACAACGATGCATAAAACACCCGCGCCGATTCCGAGAAGGTGCCTGCAAGCAGGTCTCGAAAAGAATGAGAAGTACGGGGAAGATTAAAACCAAAAAAGGAGATTGAAATCATGAGCGTTATTTCAATGAAACAGTTACTGGAAGCCGGTGTACATTTTGGACACCAGACAAGAAGATGGAACCCTAAAATGGCAGAGTACATCTACACAGAAAGAAACGGAATCTACATTATCGACCTGCAGAAATCCGTTGGAATGGTAGATGATGCTTATAAAGCTGTATCTGACATCGCTGCAGAAGGCGGCACAATCCTGTTCGTTGGTACAAAGAAACAGGCTCAGGATGCTATCAAAGTTGAAGCAGAGCGTTGTGGAATGTACTATGTAAACGAAAGATGGTTAGGTGGTATGCTGACTAACTTCAAAACTATTCAGAGCAGAATCGCTAGACTGAAAGAGATTGAAGCTATGCAGGAAGACGGAACATTTGATGTTCTGCCGAAGAAAGAAGTTATCGCACTGAAAAAAGAGCTGGATAAACTGCAGAAAAACCTGGGCGGAATCAAAGACATGAAGAGAATCCCGGATGCAATCTTTATCGTAGATCCGAAAAAAGAGAGAATCTGTGTTCAGGAAGCTCATACTCTTGGAATCCCGCTGATCGGTATCTGTGATACCAACTGTGATCCGGAAGAACTGGATTATGTTATCCCGGGTAACGATGATGCTATCCGTGCCGTAAAACTGATTGTTTCCAAAATGGCAGATGCTGTTATCGAAGCAAATCAGGGTGCAACAGGCGAGGAAGAATTCGTTGAAGAGGCAGTAGAAGAGTAAGATTTTGTATCCATTCAGCTGTCGGAGAGGTATTCTCCGGCAGCTGAGTAACTGTAAAAACTCAATTTTAGGAGGAAATCATAATGGCTATTACAGCAGCAATGGTAAAAGAATTAAGAGAAATCAGCGGCGCTGGTATGATGGACTGTAAGAAAGCTCTTACAGCTACTGAAGGTGATATGGACAAGGCTATGGAATTCCTGAGAGAAAAAGGTCTTGCAACTGCACAGAAAAAAGCAAGCAGAATCGCAGCAGAAGGTATCGTAATGCTGAAAGTTGCAGAAGATTCCAAAAAAGCTGTCGCTGTAGAAGTAAATGCTGAAACTGACTTCGTTGCTAAAAATGAAAAATTCCAGGCATACGTTGCACAGGTTGCTGAGCAGGCTCTGGAAACAGAAGCAGCTGATATCGATGCATTCCTGGCTGAGACATGGAAATTCGATACAACCAAAACTGTAAACGAAGCTCTGGCTGGACAGGTTGCAGTAATCGGCGAGAACATGAAGATTCGTCGTTTCCAGAAAGTAGAAGAAGAAAACGGTTTTGTAGCTTCTTATACACATATGGGTGGAAAAATCGGTGTTCTGGTTGACGTTGTAACAGACGTTGTAAACGATGAAATCAAAGAGATGGCTAAGAACGTAGCTATGCAGATAGCAGCTCTGAACCCGAAATATACAAATAGATCCGAAGTAAGCGAAGAGTACATTGCTCACGAAAAAGAAATCCTGATGGCTCAGATCCAGAACGACCCGAAAGAGTCCCAGAAACCGGAGAAAGTTATTCAGGGTATGATCAGCGGACGTATCAATAAAGAACTGAAAGAAATCTGTCTGCTGGATCAGGTTTATGTTAAAGCAGAAGACGGAAAACAGTCAGTAGAAAAATATGTTGCAGAAGTTGCAAAAGCAAATGGTGCAAACGTTACCATCAAAGGCTTCGTTCGTTACGAGACCGGTGAAGGTATCGAAAAGAAAGAAGAAGATTTTGCAGCAGAAGTTGCAAAACAGATGGGAATGTAATTTCCACTGCGAACTTGCTTCTTAAAATCCCTGAAATTATAGGAAAATCAAGGGTTTCTGCTCTTTCAAGAGTAAAAATCCAGATATCGTAAAGTTTCGTAAAATATCGCAATTTATCAACGGTTTTTTGGTACAGAATTGGTAGGGATTTTGGTAAAGAATTTTACCAAAATCTGAAACGAAAAGTTTGCGAAGTTTTTAATAAGTCTAAGGGATGTAGTATTTCCACAATATGTCAAAACGACAAAACAACAGACCTGTATACTTGTAGAGATATAAGTAAGCAGGTCTGTTTTTATATGCAAAACGGATTAGTATCTTTCCGATACACATTTTTAGTAATCTGAATACATATGAAAGAGTGGTTAAATTTAAGAGATTTCTGTTGTGAAATTATGTTCGATTTGATAAGATAAAAGAAGGATGAAAAATTTGAATCAGTTAAACATTGTAACTCTACAGGCAGCAGAGGAATCTGCCTAAGATCCTGTTACACCTGCTGTATCATCGGGTTTGGCATCTGTATCCTTTCGGTTTCGCTGCGGGCTTACCCGCTCTTTTCCTTGCGTGGGAAGCCATGGTGTGCTAAACTGTTCAGGGAAATAAACACAAAGGTGGAACGATACGTAATGAAATGTACGATCATAGGAATAACCGGAGGAACCGGTTCGGGAAAATCAACGTTTACTAATCGCTTAAAAAATGAATTTCCGGACGATGTGGCAGTTATTTATCATGACAATTATTACCGGTGTCAGGATGCTATTCCCTTTGAAGCGAGAAAAAAAGTGAATTATGATCATCCGGATTCATTGGAGACGGATCTTCTGACAGAGCACCTCAAAAAGCTAAAAGCAGGAGAAAGCATCGAATGTCCTGTGTATGACTATAGTCAGCATAATCGCTCAAAAGAAACGCTTCATATAGAACCAAAGAAAATTATTCTCGTGGAAGGTATCCTTCTTCTGACGGATCCACGGGTACGGGAACTGCTGGACATCAAAATTTATGTGGATGCAGATGCGGATGAGCGGATCCTCCGGCGCATCATCAGAGATGTAAAGGAACGGGGAAGAGATCTGGATAATATTGTAGAGCAGTATCTGACCACAGTAAAGCCGATGCATTATCTTTATGTGGAACCGATGAGAAATCGGGCAGATATTGTTGTCAACAGTGGAATGAACGATGTGGCTTTCGATGTGGTAAGATCTAAAATCCGGGATCTGCTGTCAGAATGAAAGTAAATTTGGAGAAAGGATATAATGGATTTATGAGATACCATGATATAACGAAAGATGATATGTTAAACGGTGACGGACTGAGGGTGGTTCTGTGGGTTGCCGGATGCAGCCATCACTGCAAAGGCTGTCAGAATCCGATTACCTGGGATCCGGAAGGCGGAGTGCTGTTTGACGAATCTGCAAAACAGGAGATTTTTGAGCAGTTGGACAAACCGTATATAGAGGGAATCACTTTCAGCGGCGGTGATCCGCTTCATGAGAAGAATGTGGATGAAGTTACGGCTTTTGCAAGAGAGATTAAGGAAAAATATCCAAAGAAGAACATCTGGCTGTATACAGGATATCTGTGGGAAGATATTCAGGATCTGCCGATTGTTTCTTATCTGGATGTGATAGTAGACGGCAAATTCGATCTGGAACGCAGGGATGTGAGCCTTCCATGGAAGGGAAGCCCGAATCAGCGGGTGATCGATGTACCAAAATCCAGAGAAGTAGGTCTGGTAGTATTACACGCATAAGGAGAAAAGAATGAAAAGAATCGCAAAATTTCATAAAGTAAGCTGGGAACAGTTCCGGAAGGACTGGGTAGATACCTTCGGGGAACAGCCGGAAGAAAAGATCCGGGAAATATATGAAGGTATTAAACTGCCAAAACGTGCCACCAGGGGAAGTGCCGGATATGATTTTTTTGCACCGGTCAGCTTTACACTGGCGCCGGGAGAGATGGTAAAGATTCCTACCGGTGTCCGGGTGGAGATGGCAGAAGACTGGGTGCTGTGCCTGTATCCGCGAAGCGGTCTTGGCTTCAAGTATCGCCTGCAGTTGAATAACACCGTGGGAATCATTGACAGTGATTATTTTTATTCGGATAATGAAGGGCATATGTTCATGAAGCTGACCAATGACAGCAAAGAAGGAAAAACGCTGGAAGTTGGACAGAGTGAAGGAATGGTACAGGGAATCTTCATGCAGTACGGAATCACGGAAGACGACGATGCAGATGGAGTGAGAAATGGTGGTTTTGGAAGTACCACCGGAAAATAAGGGATAGGAAAGATGAAAGCGAGAAACTGGCTTTTTTTAGCTTCTTTTCTTCTTATGTTAAAAGGAGCTATGGATATCAGTATTTATTTTGTGCAGTATCTGAGTCTGGGTCTCAGATATATACCGACTGCACCGGCGCAGATGCACAGGGCCAATGTACTGTGTATTATCTACGGAAGCTATGGAGTATGTCTGTTGATAGTAGGTATTCTGGGAGTGATCTTCCGGGAGAATCCACGAAGACTACGATTCCTGATGACTACGGGGCTCATATTGTTCGGTTTGGGCTTTTTTACCGGCATGGTAAATTATCTGGTGCTTTTATGGGATGGACACAGCATCAGAGATGCTGTGTCCAGTGTGATCACGAGTGTCCTGTTACCGGCAATGTTTATCCATACTACCTATATCGGAAGACTGGAATATGCGGAAGATCTGAAATACGAGGATATCGGTGATGATAAAGACAAGGATGTGTAATTCTTTTACACATCCTTGTCTTTTTTTTGTGTGTACCGGATCCGAAAGGGGAAGCGTATGTAAAATCACTTTACAAAGTCCCGGTTTATTTAACACTTATTTTACGAAAGACAACTTTCGGTTTTAACATAGATTTTCTATACTCTCTTTGTCAGATAAATAAAGAAAAAGAATGGTTATGACTAGGAGGAAATTATATTATGAAAAAAACATGGGCAGTAATGGGAACAGCAGTTGCAGTATCCGCAATGATCTTTACAGGATGTGGAAGCAGCAATACTACAACCGGTACAGATACAACACAGGAGTCTGAAAACACAGATACAGCAGCAACAGACACTCCGGCAGCTGAAGACAGTAAGGGAGGAGATTTCTCGGGACTGATCAGTCCGATATCCAGAGAGGAAGGATCCGGAACAAGAGGAGCTTTTATCGAACTGTTCGGTATCGAGACAAAAGATACCGATGGAAATAAAATTGATAACACCACAGATACAGCAGAAATCACCAACAGTACTTCTGTTATGATGACAACAGTTGCAGGTAATGAATATGCAATCGGTTATGTATCTCTGGGATCTCTGGATGACAGCGTAAAAGCATTGAAAATCGACGGTGCAGAAGCTTCTGTAGATACTGTAAAAGATGGTTCTTACAAAATTTCCCGTCCGTTTAATATTGTAACAAAAGATGGTTTGAGTGAGGTGGCAGCTGATTTTGTAAAATATATCATGAGCGAAGACGGACAGAAAGTAGTTGAAGATAACGGATATATCAGCCAGGGCAATGAAGGTGCATATGAAGCATCAGGTCTTTCCGGTAAAGTAACTGTTGCAGGATCTTCTTCTGTCACACCTGTTATGGAAAAACTGGCTGAGAGCTATAAAAAACTGAATGCAGATGTGGAAATCGAAGTACAGCAGAACGATTCTACCACAGGTGTTACTTCTGCCATCGACGGAATCTGCGATATCGGAATGGCATCCAGAGAACTGAAGGATACAGAGACTTCTCAGGGTGTAACCGCAACACCGATCGCTTTGGATGGAATCGCAGTTATCGTGAACAAACAGAACCCGGTAGATGAGCTGACCAGTGATCAGGTAATGTCTATCTTCACAGGAGAAACGCAGGACTGGGCAGACGTACAGTAAATGATCAGAAACAGAAAAGAAACTGTTCCGTATTCCATAGAAAAGTGAAAGACGGAACAGTTTTTCTCTGAAAGAAGGAGTAACATGAAGGAAGCAAGAGAATTCATTATGAAATGTGTTTTCATCCTGACAGCATGTGTGTCAATCGCGGCAGTTGTATTGATCTGCATCTTTATGTTTGCAAACGGAATTCCGGCAATCGCAAAGATTGGACCATTGAATTTTCTGTTGGGAGAAAAATGGAAACCCATGAACAATATTTTCGGCATCCTGCCGATGATTGTGGGTAGTATCTATGTAACCGCAGGAGCAATTATTATCGGTGTTCCGATTGCTTTTTTCGCATCGGTATATCTGGCAAAGTTCTGTAACGAGAAATTATATAAAATTCTCAAACCGGCAGTGGAACTGATGGCAGGAATCCCATCGATCGTCTACGGATTCTTTGGTCTGGTAGTAATTGTTCCGATCATGCAAAAACTCATGGGAGGAAGCGGAAAAAGTGTTCTGACAGCATCGATACTGCTGGGAATTATGATTCTGCCCACCGTGATCGGTGTGGCAGAAAGCAGTATCCGCGCGGTTCCGGACTCCTATTATGAAGGAGCCCTGGCTCTTGGCGCCACACGGGAACGAAGTGTGTTCTTTGCAGTACTTCCGGGAGCAAAGTCAGGAATTCTTGCCGGTGTGGTTCTTGGTATCGGTCGTGCCATCGGCGAGACGATGGCGGTGATCATGGTAGCCGGAAATCAGCCGGTGATACCGGGAAACCTGGCTATGGGTGTTCGAACCCTTACTTCCAACATCGTTATGGAGATGGGATATGCAACGGATCTTCACAGAGAAGCACTGATTGCAACGGCAGTAGTGTTATTTGTACTGATCCTGATCATTAATCTGTGCTGCAGTGCACTGCAAAGGAGGAGCGGACAGTGATGGAAAAGATAAAAGGTCAGCTGGAAAGTTACAAAGAACAGCCATTTTCTCTGGTGCTGCGGTTTCTGATGTGGATTGCCACATTTCTTACCGTGGGGATCACAGTCTGTATCGTAGGTTATATCCTCATTCGTGGAATACCGAACCTTTCACCGGAGATGTTTGCCTGGGAATATAATACAGAGAATGTATCCATGATGCCAGCAATCATCAATACCGTTCTGATGGTACTTCTGGTATTACTGATCGCAGTTCCGGTGGGTATCGGCGCAGCTATTTATCTGGTGGAATACGCAAAAAGAGGAAGCAAACTGGTAAAACTCGTAAGGATCACAGCGGAAACGCTTTCCGGAATTCCATCGATCGTCTATGGTCTGTTCGGTTATCTGTTATTTGCAACAACATTCAGATGGGGTTATACCTTCCTGGGAGGTGCGCTCACTCTGGCGATTATGATACTGCCTTTGATTCTTCGAACTACAGAAGAAGCACTGAAAGCAGTACCGGATTCCTTTCGTGAGGGAAGTTTTGGTCTGGGAGCGGGAAGTCTGCGGACAATCTTCCGCATCATTCTTCCTTCTGCGGTACCGGGTATCGTATCAGGTGTGATTCTGGGTATCGGCCGTGTGGTAGGAGAGACGGCAGCACTGATGTATACAGCAGGTACTATCGCAAAAGTACCTGGACTGATGAGTTCGGGAAGAACGCTGGCTGTTCATATGTACGCATTGTTGTCCGAGGGACTGTATATGAAACAGGCATATGCAACGGCAGTGGTACTCCTGGTAGTAGTACTTCTGATCAATGCCGGTTCCGGCTGGATCGCGAAAAAACTGACAAAGAGGTAAGAAAATGGAGAAAGATAAATTTACGATAAAAGATCTGGATTTGTTTTACGGGGATTTTCAGGCACTGAAAAAGATTTCCATGCATATCCCGGAAAAAGAGATTACTGCATTTATCGGACCTTCCGGATGCGGAAAATCCACATTGTTAAAGTCCTTAAACCGAATGAATGATCTGGTAGAAGGATGTAAGATCACCGGAACACTGCTTCTGGACGGTGAACCGATCAACCAGATGAAAAATGTCAATCTGCTGAGAAAACGGGTAGGCATGGTATTCCAGAAGCCGAATCCGTTTCCTATGAGTATCTATGATAATGTTGCCTATGGACCGAGAACACACGGAATCCGTAAAAAAAGCGAACTGGATGCGATTGTGGAAGATTCTCTGAAAAAGGCGGCAATCTGGGATGAGACAAAAGACCGGCTGAAAAAGAGTGCACTTGGTATGTCCGGTGGACAGCAGCAGAGACTGTGTATCGCCAGAGCGCTGGCGGTACAGCCGGAAGTCCTTCTGATGGATGAGCCGACCAGTGCGCTTGATCCGATTTCTACTACGAAAATCGAGGATCTGGCACTGGAACTGAAAAACCAGTATACTATTGTTATGGTTACCCATAATATGCAGCAGGCAGCCAGAATCTCAGACAAAACCGCATTTTTCCTTCTGGGAGAGATGGTGGAGATGAATGATACAGAAACCATATTTTCAAAACCGCAAGATAAACGGACAGATGATTATATCACAGGGAGGTTTGGCTGATGGCAAGACAGGCATATCAGGAGCAGCTGCTTAAGCTGAATGGAGAATTGATTGAGATGGGTGACCTCTGTGAGGAGGCCATGTCACTGGTGATGAAAGCACTCCGGGAAAAAGACGAGGAGATTGCGGTCAGTGTACATAAGATTGAACAGAAGATCGATCAAAAAGAAAGGGATATCGAAGCCATGTGTATGACACTGCTGCTTCGCCAGCAGCCGGTATCCGGGGATCTGAGAAGTATCTCTTCCGCACTTCGCATGATCGCGGATATGGAACGGATCGGAGATCAGACAGCAGATATCGCAGATGTATCCAGGCATCTGACAGATTTTCAGCTGGAAGTGCATCCGAAGATTTTTCATATGGGTAAAATTGCATCCAAGATGGTCAATGACAGTGTTAATGCGTTTGTACGCAAGGATGACAAACTGGCAGCAGAAGTGATTGCCACGGACGATCAGGTGGATCGGCTTTTTGAAGAGATCAAAATGGAACTGATGGAAGAAATTGCAAAAAATCCAAATAGTTCCGGCAGTGAACTGGACGTACTGATGATTGCAAAATATATGGAACGTATTGGCGATCATGCCGTGAATCTTGGAGAGTGGGTACACTATTATGTCTACGGTGAAAAAGTAGAAGGTAAAGACTGACAGTTATCTGAGACGACCGGAACAAAAAGAAAAATCCCGTACATGACAAAAAATCGATAAACGATTCTGTCATGTACGGGATTTTTATGCGGTCACAAACCAAGGTCTGTGACCGTGGTGTTTCTTACAGTTCTTTACCGTCAACCACTTCGTCATATTCAGCACTGTCTAACAGTTCGTCGAAAGCATCGGCAGCGATTTCATATTCGTCATCGTCTTCGATGTTCTCGAGAGTTGGCTGCTGACCTTCTTCCTGGAAGAAACGGTATAAGAATACTTCACCGTCCTGGTTTTCGCCGTTCTCATCTAATGGCAGCAGAGCAATATATTTATGCTCGCCGGCAGGGAAGATGGTCAGGACGGCACAGACCAGTTCACTGTCATCGTCCAGGGTCAGGGTTACGGTTGCATTCGGGTTGGATAAATCAAGGTTGCAGTCGGACTCGCAGGTATCGCAGGAACCGGTGCATGCGCTGTTTTCCAGATCACTCATAATAATAAAAACCTCACTCTTTCTTAATATGGTAGCTGTTCTGTATCAGCATAAAGATTGCAGAAAAAACAACTATATCTATGTATACTTTAACAGAAGAAATCATAAAAAGCAATGGATTTTCTATTGACGGGAGAAAAATGTAGTTTTATACTTAACATATGTTGTCGAAGCAGACTGGCTCCGGCAGAATGTAAGAATGTAAAAATACATTCGAGAAAAGCAGGAGGAGAGATATTATGGATATCAAATTTATTAAAAGAGAAGAACTGCAGGAAAAACCGGATCAGAAGAAACTTGGTTTCGGCAAATATTTCGCTGATTACATGTTCACTATGGACTATGATGAAGGAATTGGCTGGCATGACGCAACCATTCGTCCGTACGGACCAATTGAGATGAATCCGGCTACTGTAGTTTTGCATTATGCACAGGAAACATTTGAGGGACTGAAAGCATACAGAAGAGCAGATGGCCAGATCCAGTTATTCCGTCCGGAGATGAATGCACGTCGTATGATCAATTCCAATGAACGTCTGTGTATGGCAACTATTCCGGAAGATATGTTTATCGAAGCCGTAAACGCACTGGTAAAAGCAGAAGAAGACTGGGTTCCGTCTGAACCGGAAACTTCTCTGTACATCCGTCCGTTTGCATTTGCATGTGAGTCTTCTCTGGGCGTACACAAATCAAAAGCATATAAGTTCGTAATCATCCTTTCTCCTGTAGGTGCTTACTATGCAGAAGGTCTGGCTCCGGTTAAGATCATGGTTGAAGATGAATATGTTCGTGCCGTACAGGGTGGTACCGGATTTACAAAATGTGGCGGTAACTATGCAGGATCTATTATCGGTCAGGTAAAAGCTGAAAAATATGGTTGCTCTCAGGTACTGTGGCTGGATGGCCGTGAAAGAAAATATGTAGAAGAAGTTGGTGCAATGAACATTATGTTCAAGATCGATGGCGAAATCTACACAGCTCCGATCGAAGGAACAGTACTTCCTGGTGTAACCAGAGATTCTATCATTCATATCCTGAAAGACTGGGGATACAAAGTAAATGAAACGCATCTGTCTGTAGATGATCTTATGCAGGCCGGAAGAGACGGAAGACTGGAAGAAGTATACGGAACCGGTACAGCAGCAGTTATCTCCCCTGTAGGCGCACTGGTTTACAAAGGAGAAGAAATCACAATTAATAACTTCAAGATTGGTGAACTGACTCAGAAACTGTATGATTATCTGACAGGCATCCAGTGGGGTAAAGAAGAAGACAAATACGGCTGGACAAGACTGGTAAAATAATAAAGAATAATTGTGCTGATATGCATAAGGAATATAAGGAAGGGCTGTCGCAGAAGATAATGATGCGAGAGCTCTTTCTTTATTGCGTTGCATATTAATAATTGGTTCGGTGGACCAATTTTGATTATGTTATCAAAGAGTTAAAGATTATGATTGCATGAGAAAAAAGGACGACTGTTGATATAGGACAGAAAGTCAGTGAGAAAAGAGCAGGAGAACAATATGGAACAAAGAAAAACACCATTACTGGATGCGATTGTTGATTATACAACAAACAGACCGGTATATTTTAAGATTCCAGGGCATCGATACGAAAAGGGAATCAGTCCCCGCTGGCGACAGTGGACAGGAGATGGCATCTTCCGGTTTGATCTGACAGAGGCAGAGGGACTGGATGATCTGCATGAACCGGAAGGCGTGATCCGGGAGGCACAGGAGCTGGCAGCGGAGGTATTTCAGGCAAAAAAAACCTATTTTCTGGTCAATGGAACAACCTGTGGAAATGAAGCGATGGTGCTTGCCTCGGTAAAAGAGGGCGAGAAGATCATGGTAGCAAGAAATGCCCACAAATCCGTACTGATGGGGCTGACGCTTAGTGGGGCGGTTCCGGTTTATCTGATGCCGAAGCAGGATCCGGTCACCGGCCTTTGGGGAAGCCTGGATCCGGAGACTGTGGAAGAGGGATTCCGACAATATCCGGATTGTAAGGCTGTTTTTCTGGTAAGTCCAACCTATTATGGTGTGTGCAGCAATATCCGGTCCATTGCCGATATCTGTCACAGACACGGGGCGTTGCTTTTGGTAGATGAGGCACATGGAGGCCATCTGTATTTTCAGAAGGAAGGGACAGCTACGGAGACACTTCCCCGGGGAGCAATTCTTCAGGATGCAGATATGTGCGCGCAGAGCATGCATAAGGTGACGGGATCTCTGACCCAGAGTTCCCTGTTGCATGTGGGAAGTGACCGGGTGGATCTTGGAAGACTGGAAGCCTGTCTGCATATGGTGCAGAGTACCAGTCCGTCCTATCTTCTGATGACATCCCTGGATGCGGCCCGGTATGAGCTGGCTCTTCACGGGGAGGAGATGCTGCAACGAGGTCTGGCACTGGCACAGATGGCAAGAGAAGCAATGAAAAAGATTCCGGGAATTACCTGTGTGGGAGAAGCATCTCGCGGAAAAGCTATCTATGACCTGGATCTGGTGCGTCTGGTGATCTCTGCTTCGGATCTTGGACTTTCCGGTTATCAGCTGGCAGACCGCCTTTATGAGAAATACAAGATCGGTATGGAACTGGCAGATGATCGATATGTGGTTGCTGTTGTAACATATGCCAATGAAGAGAGTGATATGAGGCAGCTGGTGGAGGCACTGGAAGACATCAGCAGGAAAATGACGGGAAACACCAGTGGGGATGCCGCGAATGTGGAGACACGTTTGATTCCACCGATTCCACCGATGATCGATACTCCGCGACAGGCATTTTTTAAAGAAAAGAAACGGATTCCCTGGCGGGAAGCAAAAGGAAAGATTGCGGCAGAAGCATTGATTCCGTATCCGCCGGGAATACCACTGGTCAATCCGGGAGAACTGGTGACGGAGGAAATCTGGGAATATATGGAAGAATACAGAAAAAAAGGACTTCACTTTCACGGACCATCGGATGCTTCACTGGACAGCTTTTGTGTGTTATAATAAAACCAGACTTGACAAAACAGGAGGACAGATGTTTGAAACTGATATCATGGAATGTAAATGGGCTGCGGGCCTGTGTGACGAAAGGATTCAAGGAACGCTTTCAGGAATTGGATGCAGACATTTTCTGTATTCAGGAGAGTAAACTGCAGGAAGGACAGATTGAGCTGGAACTTCCGGGATATTATCAGTACTGGAATTATGCAGTGAAAAAGGGATATTCAGGTACGGCGATTTTTACAAAGCAGGAGCCGCTGTCTGTGCGATATGGAATCAACATCGAGGAACATGACCAGGAGGGACGGGTGATCACACTGGAATACCCGGATTTTTTCATGGTGACCGTATACACACCAAATTCTCAGAACGAACTGGCCAGACTTCCTTACAGGATGCAATGGGAAGATGATTTTCTTGCATATCTGAAAGGACTGGAGAAAGAGAAACCTGTTATTTTTTGCGGTGACCTTAATGTCGCACACTGTGAGCGAGACTTAAAGAACCCGAAAACCAATCGGAAAAATGCCGGATTCACCGATGAAGAGCGTGCAAAATTCTCAAGAGTCCTGGAATCCGGTTTCATCGATACTTTTCGTTATTTTTACCCGGAGCAGGAAGGAATCTACTCCTGGTGGTCTTATCGATTCAAAGCGAGAGAAAAGAATGCAGGATGGCGGATCGACTATTTCTGTGTGTCCGAAAGCCTGAAAGACCGGCTGGAAGATGCGAAGATCCACACAGAGATTTTTGGATCCGATCATTGTCCGGTAGAACTGGATATTTGTTTATAGAGGGGGAAAAAGATGGGAACAGAAAGAAAACCCTGGAAGATCAGTCCGGGTGATCCATCCCGTCCGGGAGTGACCGGAAAAGGAAACCGGTATAATTTTGCTGTGGATACCAGAACAGGAGAATCACCGGAACTTCTGTTTTATAGGGACGGGAGAGAAGAACAGCGTATCTTGCTGGATGAGACTTATCGCACCGGCAGACGGTATGCGGTGATGGTCGAAAAACCGGGGCTGCACCAGTATGAGTATCGGTACCGGCAGGGAGAGATAACATTTACTGATCCTGCGGCAAGACTGGTGACGGGGGAACCGTGTTTTGGCGAAAAAGCGGAAGGGGAAGTGATGACCTCGGCAAAAGTGCTGAGAGGATACAAGGTGATGCCCCTTGCGGAACCGATTCCCTATGAAAATATGGTGATTTATAAGGTCCATCCGAGAGGCTACACGATGCAGAAGACCTCCGGGGTGCGGGCGAAGGGAACGTTTCAGGGACTCGCGGAGAAGATCCCGTACTGGAAAGAACTGGGGATTACCTCGCTGGAACTGATGCCGTCGTATGATTTTGAAGAATATCCGTCAAAAACCGGCGAAAAAGACCGGTATGGGTATGATAAAACGATACGGTATCAGGAAGAAAAACTTAATTACTGGGGATATACGAAAGGAAATTATTTTGCTCCGAAGGCATCTTACTGTAAGAGTAATCAGCCGGAGAAGGAGCTAAAAAGTTTTTTCAGCGCTCTTCATGAGGCTGGCATCGAGTATCTGATGGATTTTTATTTTCCGGTGGAGACGGATCCACAGATGGTGTTGGAAGTGCTGCGGTTCTGGCGGATGGAATACCGGGTGGACGGATTTGTCCTGATGGGTGATGGTGTCTGGATGGAACTTTTGGCAAGAGATTCGGTACTTGCGGATGTGAAACTGATTGGCTGTGGCTATGATATGGGTGGAATCGCAAGAAAACTGGGCGGAAAAAAACGTCTGGCAGCCTGTCACAGCGGATTCCAGAGCGTGATGCGCCGTTTTCTCAGAGGTGATGAGGATCAGGTGAATGGATTCTTATATTATACCAGAGAAAATCCCCAGGATCACGGTGAGGTTCATTATCTGGCAAACCACGATGGTTTTACCCTGGCAGATATGACCAGTTATGATACCCGTCATAATATGGAGAACGGTGAGGAAAACCGGGACGGCAGTGCGTACAATTACAGCTGGAACTGTGGTGTGGAAGGCCCGACAAGAAAAACGTCGATTCTGGAACTTCGAAGAAGACAGATGAGGAATGCCATGCTGCTGTTGTTTTTGTCACAGGGGACTCCGTTGTTATACGGCGGTGACGAACTGGAAAACAGCCAGATGGGTAATAACAATGCATATTGTCAGGACAATGAAATTGGATGGATAGACTGGAAAAAGGGCAGATCTTACAGCCAGTTTACCGGGTTTGTAAAGGATCTGATCCGTTTTCGAAAAGATCATCCGATCCTGCATATGCCACAGGAGCTACGCCCGACCGATTACAAATCCCTGGGCTGGCCGGAAATCTCCTATCATTCGGAACGCGCCTGGTTTGCAGACACGGAGAGCAGCAGCCGGCAGATCGGGATTCTGTACTGTGGTGGTTATGCAAAAGAGATGACAGGGAAAGAAGATGTGTTTATCTATGTGATCTACAACATGCACTGGAATGAACACAAATTTGCCCTGCCGGATATCCCGGAGGGGATGCGATGGTATCTGGCGATTGATTCTTCGAAAAAAAACAGTGTCTGCCCGAAAGGAGAGGAACTGCTGTTGGAAGAGAAGAAATCAATCTATGTAAAACCGCGGACGATACTGGTATTATTAGGGGATGCCAGAGAACCGGGGGCAAAAGCCTGACGCAAGCTTGCCGGCAGGAAGGTTTCTGCCTTCGTACTCATCAAAAATGTGAGTAAGTGAGCAAAATACTTTTTGCCCACAAAATCTTAGAAAAACAGGGAGATAAGTAATATGAACGCATGGGGACATTTTAAGACGATCACATCCCATAAATTTCTGGTTATGAAGTATTGTTTTAAGGTGGGATTGTATAAGCAGGGACTTATGCATGACCTGTCGAAATATTCTCCTACCGAGTTCATGGTGGGAGCAAAATACTATCAGGGGACCAGAAGCCCTAACAATGCAGAGAGAGAAGCCACCGGAGTATCTACTTCCTGGCTGCATCACAAAGGAAGAAACAAACATCATTTTGAATATTGGGTAGATTACGGAATCGGAGCGGAGCATGTACTTGCAGGTATGCCGATGCCAAGAAAATATATCGCCGAGATGATCATGGATCGGATCAGCGCATCACGGACCTATCACCCGGAAACCTATACAGATGCCTCACCGCTGGAATATTTTCTGAAAGGAAAAGACCGACTGTGGTTCATTCATCCGGATACCAGCGCACAGATTGAATATCTGCTGCGGATGCTGGCAGTGAAAGGGGAGGAAAAGACCCTCTGGTATATCAAACATGTGTATCTGAAAAATAAAGGCAGATTCGGCGGAAGCGGATCCACCTATGTAAGCCCGGAGAGACGGGTACATACCGAAAAGTGAAGAAAGAAGACTGCCGGTATTGTTCTGCAAGCGCAGAGCGGTGCCTGCGGTCTTTTTTACTTTACAGGATCCTTTTGTTGACGAGGACTTTTGCTTATGAACCTTGACAAAAATGAAAAGATGGCATATACTTTGAAAAGATAATAATTTGAAGTTCAAAATAAAAACAAAGAAGAGGAACATAAATGACAACGAAAATTATAGGAACAGGAAGTTATCTGCCGGAACATGTGGTCAGCAATGATGATCTGGCGAAGCTGGTGGATACCAGTGATGAATGGATCGCTTCCCGGACAGGGATTCGAAACCGACGAATTGCAACGAAGGAAAGTGGAGCAGATATGGCAGCAGCTGCGGCAGAGGAAGCATTAAAAGATGCAGGGATGGAAGGATCGGAGATTGATCTGATCCTGGTGGCAACCTGCAGCAGTGATTTTCAGTTTCCCAGTACTGCATGTCTGGTGCAAAAAGCCATCCATGCTACGAACGCGGCGGCGTTTGATCTGAGTGCGGCATGTTCCGGTTTTTTATTTGCCCTGCATACCGCACATGCGTATATCTGTGCCGGGATTTATAAAAATATCCTGCTGGTGGGCGTGGAAGTGCTGTCTAAACTGATCGACTGGAACGACCGTTCCACCTGTGTCCTGTTCGGGGATGGTGCCGGAGCGGCGGTGGTAACGGCGGCAGATCATGGAATGGAAGGGTTTGTTCAGTGGTCGGACGGCGTGAGCGGTGAAGTACTTACCTGCCCGGGAAGGAAAATAGAGAATCCATGGAAAGAGAATGATTCTGAAACTGAATATATTCAGATGAACGGACAGGAAGTCTTTCGATTTGCAGTGAAAAAGGTCCCGGAATGTATCCGACAGGTAACAGAAAAGACCGAAACTCAGATAGAAACAATCGACTGGTTTATTCTTCATCAGGCTAACAGCAGAATCATTCAGTCCGTGGCAAAGCGGCTTGGGGTGCCGGAAGAAAAGTTCCCGATGAATATGGAGCAGTACGGCAACACTTCCGCAGCCAGTATCCCGATCCTTCTCGATGAGATGAACAAAAAGGGAATGCTGCAGCCAGGACAGAAGATCATTCTCTCCGGATTTGGTGCGGGGCTGACCTGGGGTGCGGCGCAGATAGAGTGGTAGAAGGAAAGCAAAAAAAAATACGGGAGCAACGGAAACTTGGATAAGAAGAGTTCCGTTGCTCTTTTTTATATTGCGTGGGTAACAGGTGAAAGTTTGTAGTTGCTTCAGAATGCTGAAAAATAAAATCAGAAAAATGAGAAATACTATACAATAAGTACCTTGACAAAATACCCACAGGGGGTATATAGTAAAGATACTCCCCGTGGGTATATGAAAAATAAATGAGGTGATCAATTGAAAGAACAGAATCCTACACGAAAGGATGAATCTATAAAAACAGATAACGAAATATGTGAGATGTGTGCAAAAGAAAGTGAAGAACCGGAAAAAAATATTGCACAGGAAGAAAACGGATGCTGCTGTTACCGCAGGACCACAGCCCGTTCCCAGGATGAGCGAAAGAAGTTGATGAACCGTCTGAGCCGAATCGAAGGACAGATTCGCGGCATCAAGGGGATGCTTGAAAAAGATGCCTACTGCAACGATATCCTGATTCAGTCCGCAGCGGTCAGCGCTGCAATGAATGCGTTTAACCGGGAGTTGTTGTCCAGCCATATTCATTCCTGTGTTGTCCGGGATATTCGTGAGGGAAAAGACGAAGTAGTGGATGAGCTGATGGCAACACTGCAGAAATTGATGAAATGATACCAGGGTCAAAAAGAGTACGAAGTACGGAGCAATCCGGTATCAATAAAAAAGCTATTATACAAATTTATGTACAGAAAGGGTGAAGCAAGACATGAGACAATACAACGTAACCGGAATGAGCTGCGCCGCCTGCAGTGCCAGAGTGGAAAAAGCAGTGGGCAAAGTTCCGGGAGTTACCTCCTGCTCCGTCAGCCTTCTGACCAATTCGATGGGCGTGGAAGGAGATGTACTGCCGGAGCAGATCATTGCGGCGGTGGAACAGGCAGGGTACGGTGCCTCCGAAAAAGGAGCCGGAGAAAAGAAACCGTCCGGAGCCGATGCAACTGCACTGGAAGACAAAGAGACACCGGTTTTAAAACGCAGACTGATCGCATCTGTAGGATTTTTACTGGTATTGATGTATTTTTCCATGGGACATATGATGTGGGGATGGCCGCTGCCGGCGTGGTTTGAGGATAACCATATCGCGATGGGTCTGGTACAACTGCTTCTGGCAGGTATTGTCATGGTGATCAACCAGAAGTTCTTTATCAGTGGTTTTAAGAGCCTGTGGCACAGATCCCCGAACATGGATACGCTGGTAGCGATGGGATCGATGGCATCCTTCTTATGGAGTGTGTATGTTCTCTTTGCAATGACCAGAGCACAGGTGGACGGCAATATGGAAGCGGTCATGGATTATATGATGGATTTTTATTTTGAATCCGCAGCAATGATCCTGACACTGATCACCGTAGGAAAGATGCTTGAGGCGAGATCCAAGGGAAAGACCACGGATGCACTGAAAGGCCTTATGAATATGGCACCGAAGACCGCCGTTCTCGTGAAGGGAGAAAAAGAAGTCACCGTACCGATCGAACAGGTAGAAAAAGGAGATATTTTTGTGGTTCGCCCGGGCGAGAGTATTCCGGTGGATGGAAAGATTCTGGAAGGACACAGTGCAGTCAATGAGGCGGCACTGACCGGAGAGAGCATCCCGGTGGATAAAGAAGAGGGTGACCTGGTATCGGCAGCTACGATCAACCAGTCCGGATTTATCCGCTGTGAGGCAACGAGAGTGGGGGAAGATACCACATTGTCTCAGATCATTCAGATGGTCAGCGATGCGGCTGCGACAAAAGCGCCGATTGCGAAGATTGCAGATAAAGTTTCCGGTGTATTTGTACCGGTGGTTATCCTGATCGCGGTAGTTACGACGATCGTATGGCTGCTTGCCGGACAGACTTTCGGCTACGCGCTTGCAAGAGGTATATCCGTACTGGTCATCAGCTGCCCGTGTGCACTGGGACTTGCCACACCGGTAGCGATCATGGTTGGTAACGGTATGGGAGCGAAAAATGGTATCCTCTTTAAAACCGCTGTTTCGCTGGAAGAAGCCGGAAGAGTGCAGATTGTGGCACTGGATAAGACAGGAACCATCACAAGCGGGGAGCCGCGGGTAACGGATCTTGTGTGCGAACCAGGATATGATGAAAAAACATTGCTGGAACTGGCAGGGGCACTGGAAAAGAAGAGCGAACATCCGCTGGCGAAAGCTGTATTGTTAGAGATTGCACAGCGAAAAATCTCCACCAAAGAAGTGGAAAACTTCCAGGCACTGGCAGGAAATGGTCTGACAGGAACGCTGGAGGGACACAGACTGCTCGGTGGAAGCATGAAATACATCAGCAGCCAGGTGACAGTAGGAAAACAGGTAAAAAATCAGGCACAGATACTGGCAAAACAGGGAAAAACCCCATTGCTTTTTGCAAAGGATGACGTATTGATCGGTATGATCGCCGTTGCTGACGTGATCAAGGAAGACAGTCCGAAAGCGGTACAGGAACTGCAGAATATGGGTATCCGGGTCGTTATGCTAACCGGGGACAATGAGCAGACTGCAAAAGCGATCGGTGCACAAGCAGGGGTGGATCAGGTTATCGCCGGAGTCCTTCCGGATGGAAAAGAAGCCGTGATCCGCAAATTAAAAGAATACGGAAAAGTAGCCATGGTCGGAGACGGTATCAACGATGCGCCGGCATTGACCAGAGCCGATATCGGAATCGCCATCGGCGCCGGTGCAGATGTGGCGATCGATGCCGCAGATGTAGTACTGATGAAGAGCCGTCTGAGTGACGTTCCGGCAGCTGTCCGGTTAAGCCGTGCAACATTGAGAAATATCCATGAGAACCTGTTTTGGGCATTTTTCTATAACATTATCGGTATTCCGCTGGCAGCCGGTGTGTGGATCCCGATCTTCGGATGGACACTGAACCCGATGTTCGGAGCACTGGCGATGAGCCTGTCGAGTTTCTGCGTAGTATCGAATGCTCTGCGCCTGAATCTTTTTAAAGTGAAAGATTCACACAGAGATCATAAGATAAAAAATGAAGTTACCCTTCCGCAATGGGAGGCATCGAAAGGAGAAAAGAATATGACAAAGACAATGACAATCAAAGGTATGATGTGCGGACACTGTGAAGCAAGAGTGAAAAAGACTCTGGAAGAACTGGAACATGTAACCGAAGCACAGGTAAGCCATGAAAAAGGAACCGCAGTGGTATCAATGGAGACAGAAGTAGCAGATGAGGTTCTGAAAAAAGCGGTGGAAGACCAGGGATATCAGGTGGAAAACATTCAGTAAAAGTGAAGAACAGATCTGAAAGAAAGAAGGAAACAAAATGGTAAAGACAATCGTTGGCGTGGACGGCATGATGTGCGGCATGTGCGAAAGTCATGTGAACGAAGCGGTGAGAAATGCATTTTCAATCAAGAAAGTAAGCTCTTCTCACGGAAAGAAACAGACAGAGATCATCTCTGAAGAATCTCTGGATCATGAAAAACTGAAAGCAGCCATCGAAAAAACAGGTTATCAGGTAACTTCTGTGACAGAAGAACCGTATAAGAAAAAAGGATTTTCCCTGTTCGGAAGATGAGAATCTGTTAAAGATTTATAGCATTGGAAGTCAAAAATAAATAAAAATCAAAACCTGCAGGCATGGGAACTCCGGAAAATGACGGAACTTCCATGCCTGTAAAACTATAGTACACTTTTTGAAAAAATCATGCTATAATAAAAAACTGAAATTATACGACAGAGGACGAAGAGCATGGAACAGGCAGATAATTTATTGTTGCGGATTCAAAAATATGATAAGACTTTCAGCAAAGGGCAGAAACGTCTGGCAGCGTATGTGCTGAAAAATTATGACAAAGCGGTATTCCTGACGGCATCGAAACTGGGGAAAGAAGTGGGCGTCAGTGAGTCGACGACCGTGCGATTTGCCACACAGCTGGGGTACAAAGGATTTCCGGAATTTCACCGGGCACTGGAAGAGCTGGTGCGGAATAAGTTGAATTCGATCCAGCGCATGAAAGTGACCTACGGGCATGTACCGGAAGCAGAGATCCTGGATACGGTGTTTCAGTCAGATATCGAGATCATCAAGCTGACGATGGAACACATCGATCATGCGGCATTTGAGATGGCGGTGGAGACACTGCTTTCTGCGAGAACTATCTATATTATCGGTATCCGGAGCTGTGCACCCTTAGCCAGCTTTTTGAGTTTTTATCTGAATATGATCCTGGACGATGTGCGTCTGATCCAGACGAGCAGCGCCAGCGAGATCTTTGAACAGATGATCCGTATCGGAGATCAGGATGCAATCATTGGCATCAGTTTTCCACGGTATTCCATGCGAACCTTAAAGGCAATTGAGTTTGCCAACAACCGGAATGCAAAGGTGATCACACTGACCGACAGTGTGCATTCTCCGATCAATCTGTATTCATCCTGCAATCTTATCGCGAGAAGTGATATGGCATCCATCGTCGATTCTCTTGTGGCACCGTTGAGCGTGGTTAACGCACTGGTGGTGGCACTTTGTATGAAGCGGCAGAAAGAAGTTGTGCATACCCTTGAGACTATGGAGAAAATATGGGACGAATATCAGGTATACAGCAACGATGAGATGGAACATGCGGACGATACGATCAAGATGTTGAACCCGGAACAGGAGGACCATAAAACATGAAACGATTTTTGATTATCGGCGGAGGTGCGGCGGGTATGCTGGCTTCTGTCTACGCGGCGCGAAATGGTATGGAAGTGCATCTGTTTGAACAGAACGAAAAACTCGGAAAGAAACTTTTCATTACCGGAAAAGGCAGATGCAACTTTACCAACGGCTGTGCCACAGAGGAACTGTTTGAGTCCTTCATTACCAACCCGCGCTTTTTATACAGTGCCGTCTACGGTTACACGAACTACGATGTGATCGACTTCTTTGAAACTGCAGGTGTAAAGACAAAGATGGAGCGGGGTGGACGGATGTTCCCGTTGTCTGATCATTCTTCAGACATCATCAGGGCGCTGGAACAGCAGATGAAGAAAGCTGGTGTGAAGATTCATCTGGGAAGCCGGGTAAAACGGCTTCTTGTGGAAAAAGAAGAGGACGGAAATGCAAGAATCACCGGAATCCAGCTGGATAACGGAGAAAAGATCCGGGGCGAACAGGTACTGGTTGCCACTGGCGGTAATTCTTATCCGTCCACAGGCTCCACCGGGGACGGATACCGGATGGCAAAAGAGAGTGGTCATACCGTAACGGATCTGCAGCCGTCTCTGGTGCCGATGGTGACGGCTGAGGAATATATTCCGAGATTACAGGGACTGTCACTGAAAAATGTGACATTGTCTTTGTATGACGGAAAAAAATGTGTCTACGAAGATTTCGGGGAAATGATGTTTACACATTTTGGGATTACCGGCCCGCTGGTGTTATCAGCCAGCGCAAAGGTGGGAAAACTGTTAAAAAAGAAGTATCTGACGGCGAGGATCGATCTGAAACCGGCACTGACCGCAGAGCAGCTTGACGCAAGACTGCTGCGGGAATTCGAAGAAGGAAAGAACAAACAGTTTAAAAACGTGGCCGGTTCTTTATTCCCGGCAAAACTTCTTCCGGTTATGCTGGATCTCGGCGGCATCGCACCGGGAAAAAAAGTGCATGAGATCACCAGAGAAGAACGTGCCGGATTTATCGAAAAGACGAAAGCCTTCCCATTTACCGTGACCGGACTGCGGGGCTTCCAGGAGGCCATCATCACAAAAGGCGGCGTTCAGGTAAAAGAAGTGGATCCGAAGACGATGGAGTCCAAAAAGACAAAAGGGCTTTATTTTGCCGGAGAAGTGCTGGATCTGGATGCACTGACCGGTGGCTATAATCTGCAGATCGCCTGGTCAACGGCTCATGCGGCGGCAATGGCGGCAGCTGAGGCAGAAAGATAAAAGCAGAAAACTGCTTGGTAAGAAGGATATTGCAGGATATTTTAGGACAATAAGACTGTCAGAGGATGAAGTGGTTTTGATAAAATAATAAAAAAACGGAATATTCCGGGGAAAGAGGAAAACATATGAGTTATGCAATCGCAATCGACGGACCGTCCGGTGCCGGAAAAAGCACCATCGCAAAAAGAGTGGCAAAAGAACTGTCTTTTATTTATGTAGATACCGGAGCTATGTACCGTGCCATGGCACTGTATGTGCTGGAACAGAATATTGATCCGCAGGATCAGGCAAAAGTAGCAGCAGCCTGCCCGGATATCGATGTGACGATCCTTTACGAAGACGGCGTACAGCAGGTACTGTTAAACGGAAAAAATGTATCCGCTGAGATCCGTCAGGAAATTGTAGGAAATACCGCATCCAGGATCTCCGTGATCAAGGAAGTGAGAGAAAAACTGGTAGCACTGCAAAGACAGCTGGCAGCAAAAGAAAATGTCGTGATGGATGGAAGAGATATCGGAACTCAGGTACTGCCGGATGCCACAGTCAAGATTTATCTGACTGCCAGCGCAAAAGAGCGTGCGAAGAGAAGATATCTGGAACTGCAGGAAAAAGGAATGCCGGGTGAACTCGATCAGATCGAGGCGGATATCATCGAGAGAGATAACCGCGATATGAACCGTGAGATCTCCCCGCTTCGCCAGGCAGAAGATGCAGTGTTGGTGGACGCGTCTTTTATGGGAATCGAAGAAGTGACCGCGGCAGTGATTGCAGAATTTGAGAAAAAGAAACAGGCATAAGAGGTGCATATGGAAGAAAGAAAGATTCTGGTAGCCCGTACCGCGGGATTCTGTTTCGGCGTGAAACGGGCGGTGGAAAAAGTATATGAACAGGTCAACATGGGCAAACAGAATATTTACACCTATGGACCGATCATTCATAATGAAGAAGTGGTGACGGATCTGGAAAAAAAAGGTGTCCGGGTTCTGGAAAATGAACAGGAACTGAAAAATCTTATGGAAGGAACTGTGGTGATCCGTTCTCATGGCGTACCGAAAGAAATCTACGAAGTGATCGAAGAAAAAGGGCTGGAATGTGTGGATGCCACCTGCCCGTTTGTACGGAAGATCCATAAGATCGTGGAGCGGGAAAGTAAAGCAGGACGCCATATTATTATTGTTGGCAATGATACTCATCCGGAAGTGGAAGGCATCAAAGGCTGGTGTGAAGGTCCGGTGACTGTGATATCCAGCCACGAAGAAGCCGAAAATCTCGCCTTTCCGGAGGGGGAAAAGCTGTGTGTGGTGAGTCAGACGACATTTAATTACAACAAATTTCAAGAATTAGTTGAAATTTTTGAAAAAAAGAGGTATGATAAAGTTGTTTTAAATACGATCTGTAGTGCGACCGAGGAAAGACAGATGGAAGCACGGCAGATTGCCTGCGAAGCAGATACCATGATTGTCATTGGCGGCAGACATAGTTCCAATACGCAGAAATTATACGAGATTTGTCGAAAAGAGTGTGAAAATACTTACTATATACAGACACTTGTTGATTTGGATACTAAGCCTTTTCAATGTATTGGTTGCGTAGGTATTACAGCGGGGGCTTCCACCCCAAATAATATAATTGAGGAGGTTCAAAAACATGTCAGAATTAAGTTTTGAACAAATGCTGGAAGAATCATTAAAAACAATTAGAAATGGGGAGGTAGTCGAAGGTACAGTAATCGACGTCAAAGAAGACGAGATCATTTTAAATATTGGTTACAAAGCTGATGGTATTCTTACAAAGAACGAATACAGCAACGATTCCTCTATCGACCTTACAACTGTAGTAAAACCTGGTGATACTATGGAAGTAAAAGTCCTGAAAGTAAACGACGGTGAAGGACAGGTTCTGCTGACCTACAAGAGACTGGCAGCAGAAAAAGGAAACAAGAGACTGGAAGAAGCTTTCGAAAACAAAGAAGTTCTGAAAGCAAAAGTTTCTCAGGTACTGAATGGCGGACTGAGTGTAGTGATCGACGAAGCAAGAGTATTCATTCCTGCAAGTCTGGTTTCTGATACTTATGAAAAAGATCTGAGCAAATATGCAGATCAGGAAATCGAATTCGTTATCACAGAGTTCAACCCGAGAAGAAGAAGAATCATCGGTGACAGAAAACAGCTGTTACTGGCAGCAAAAGCTGAACAGCAGAAAGCTCTGTTTGAGAAGATCGCAGTTGGCGATGTTGTAGACGGTGTTGTTAAGAACGTTACAGATTTCGGTGCATTCATCGATCTGGGCGGAGCAGATGGTCTGCTGCATATCTCCGAGATGTCCTGGGGAAGAGTAGAAAACCCGAAGAAGATCTTCAAAGTCGGCGAGCCGATTAAAGTTCTGATCAAAGATATCAACGGAGATAAGATCGCACTGAGCCTGAAGTTCGAAGATCAGAACCCGTGGCTGAATGCAGATGAAAAATATGCTGTAGGAAACGTAGTAGAAGGAACAATCGCACGTATGACAGACTTCGGCGCATTCGTTGAACTGGAACCAGGCGTAGATGCTCTTCTGCATGTATCCCAGATCTCCAGAGAACATGTGGAAAAACCTTCAGATGTTCTGAGTGTAGGTCAGGTAATCACAGCAAAAGTTGTTGATTTCAACGGCGAAGAGAAAAAAATCAGCCTGAGCATGAAAGCTCTGGAGCCTGCAGCTGAAGAAGCAGCAGAGGAAGAGTAATTTGTAGCTGAACAAAGAGATCTGACAGATCATAAATTTATGTAAGCAAAAGATAAGCCACCCGATATGCAAAACAGTATGTCGGGTGGTTTTATGCATATGACAAAACGAAATCCGTGATTGCGTGTGTGACAATCGCGGATTTTTTCTATATTATAATCAAACATTCAAAAATGTTTATTGTAGCACATGAGAAAGCAGATGGTTTAAGTATTTTAGAAGTTGTTCCTGATCTTCATCAAAATCTTCCGGCAAAAGAAACCAGCTGTTTTTTTCCTTACGCTCATCCCGGAAAGCCGGAGTGAAAAGTTCTTCGTACTGGGGATAAAAGCATCCGTTTACTTTTTTACAGCAGTTGTCCGGCGTTGCTTTCTCGCGGTGATCTTTGTCAACATAAGCTCCCACACTCTTATGAATCGCCTCGTCTTCTATTGGAAGATAATAGTAATCTTTATAATTGGAATAAAAGAATTTTTTACATCCTGCCTCCGGACGAATCTCTAAGAGAAGCTTTTGGGGAGTTATGCGAAGCACAACGTGGGGTAGTTTCTTTTCAAAGCTGACAGGAAATGGATGTTCAGGCTGCACAGAAAGGAGCAAATTTCCTTCCGCTGTATGAGTGCATGTGATAAATTCCTGACAATTTCCTGTCCATAAAGTACGGATTGAAAAGAGCGGCAGAAGTTTCAGCATCCCTTCCACATCTTCTTTGTTATGCAGACAAAGTATTTCAAGCAGGTGCTCATCACCACTCAACAGATATTTTTTATATACTTCAATAAGTTCCCCACCACTGTACAGGTCTTCCCGGAAAAGTCCGGTTGCGTTTTCCAGATCTTTCTGACGCATATGCTTCAGATGCAGGATTTTTTTTAATGGGAAAAACAGCTGATACAGATCCAGCTGTCGGGTTCCCTCCCAGGGGGCAGGCAGCTGATAAAAGGTGTATTTATGCATCAGGTAAGGAACATCAAAGGTGGTTCCGTTATAGTGGAACAACAGTTTTTTTGTGGAGAGAAGTTCGGAAAAAGCGAGAAGTACTTCTTTTTCTTCGCCGGGCTTCTGGCAGAACCACTGCCTGTGAATCCAGGTTTCATTTTCATAAAATACCGCGCCAAGAAGATAAAGATGAGAGGTCTTCCAGGATAATCCTGTGGTTTCAATATCAAAGAACAGACAGTTTTCCGGAGAAAGTTCTTCCAGTGTCAATATGTAATCCGGTAATACCACCGGGTAATCTTTTAGCAGCATATAGTGTCCTTTCTGTGAGTGTGTTAATAAATTGTCAAAATATACCAAAAATAATGGCTAAAACATACCAAGTATCTAATATTATACACAAAAAAATAAAAAAAACAGTATTTTTTTTGGAAATAATAAGCTATAATGGTAACAGTGATATGATAATTTTATCATAAATAAAAAGAAGGAGGAAGAGGGATTGAGTTTCGAGATTCTGGGAGTTGATCTGTATCATATTCTCAGTTGGTTTATTGTATACAGCTTTATGGGATGGATCTGGGAAAGCTGTTACGTATCAGCCAAAAGCAAAAAATGGGTAAACAGGGGATTTGTATCCGGACCGTTTGTAACAATCTATGGAGTGGGGGCGGTGACCGTCTACGTGATCTTACGTCCGGTGGCAGGAAACATCCTGGAACTCTATTTTGCAGGGGTGGCAGTCGCTACGATTCTGGAATACGTGACAGGTGTACTGATGGAAGCCATTTTTCACACCAACTGGTGGGATTACAGCGATAAAAAGTTTAACTTTCAGGGAAAAATCTGTCTGGGCAGTTCTGTAGCATGGGGATTTTTTACATTGATTCTGTTTTATATATTTCAGCCGTTCGTGGGAAATCTGGTGGAAATGGTTCCGAGAAAAACAGGAATCGTACTGGTTTATGTATGGCTGGCAGGATATACCGTGGATTTTGCATTCTCTGCAGCAGCCGCTTTCGATCTGCGAAACAAGATGAAGAAGCTGGATGTTGTCTGGGACGAATTCCAGGAGAATTTGCGGGATACCAAACTGTATGAGGTGGCAGAGGAAGCCCGTGCGAAAGCAGAAGTTTACCGGATGGGACTTCCGGTTGGCAAGTGGAACGATATGATCGAAGAACGTAAGAAACTGTTCCGCGAGACGGTAGAGCGCTACAGTGCAAACGACAGCAGACTTCTGGAAACGAAAGATAATATCCTGGGTAAATACGAAGAGTTTGTACAGAAGTATGGGGATGTGAAAAAGAGTATCCGTCATATCTCCAGGAGACATCTCCGGGCGTATCCGAATATGGTCAGCAGTTTTGAACGTCGTCGGAGACTGACTCTGAAAAAGAACCGTAAACAGAACAAGAAGAGTGCGTAAAAGCTGACAAAATGCGCAAGAATGAAAAGGGAGGACTAGTGTATGGGGTCTGGAACATTTAGAGGAGGTATCCATCCGTATGACGGGAAAGAGCTGTCAAGAGACCGGGTGATCCAGGATATCCGTCCGGGAAAAGAACTGGCCTATCTTGTATCCCAACATATCGGGGCACCTGCAAAACCGATTGTAAAAAAAGGTGATCGGGTTCTGGTGGGACAGATGATCGCAGAGGCAGGGGGCTTTGTATCCGCTCCGGTTTATGCATCGGTATCCGGCGTGGTAAAGGGAATTGAAAAACGTTTGACAGCAACCGGAGGCTATTGTGATGCGATTATAGTGGAAAACGATGAAGTGTACGAATCAGTAGCGTTTGAAGAAACAAAAGATATCACACAATTATCCAAAGACGAGATCCGTGGGAAGATTCAGAAAGCGGGTATCGTAGGTATGGGTGGTGCAGGATTCCCTACTCATGTAAAACTTTCACCGAAAGAACCGGAAAAGATCAAATACATTCTGGTCAATGGTGCAGAATGTGAGCCATATCTGACTTCCGACTACCGGATCATGCTGGAACAGCCGGAAAAACTGGTCGGCGGACTGAAAGTGATGCTGCAGCTTTTTGATGGTGCAAAAGGATATATCTGTATTGAGGACAACAAACCGGAGGGCATCGCAAAACTGCAGGAGCTGGTAGAAGGCGAAGCAAATATCGAAGTACAGCCATTAAAGACAAAATATCCACAGGGTGCAGAGCGTATGCTGATCTATGCAGTGACCGGAGAGACAATCAATTCTTCCATGCTTCCGGCAGATGCCGGATGTATCGTGGATAATGTGGATACCGTGGTGTCGATCTATGAGGCAGTGGCAGAAGGAAAGCCACTGATGCAGCGGATCGTAACAGTCACTGGAGACGGTGTGAATACACCATCTAACTTCCGGGCACCGGTGGGCATGGATTTTCAGGAACTTCTGGATGCGGCAGGTGGTCTGAAGGGTACAGTAGAGAAAGTGATCTCCGGTGGTCCGATGATGGGATTTGCCATGTTTGATTATCATGTACCGGTAACCAAAACCACATCCGCGCTCTTGGTACTGACAAAAGATGAGGTCAGCCGTTCACGGTCTACCGCCTGCATCAACTGTGGAAGGTGTGTCAGTGAATGTCCGGAGCATCTGCTTCCGACTAAACTTGCAACCTTTGCAGAACACAGAAAAGAAGAAGCCTTTGTCAAATATAATGGTATGGAGTGCTGCGAATGTGGCTGTTGCAGCTATGTCTGTCCGGCAAAACGACCGCTGGTACAGGAAATCCGTTCCATGAGAAAAATGGTTATGGCCAATAGAAAGAAAAAATAAGAGGGGGATGTGAAATATGGGAGAGTTATTACATGTATCCTCATCGCCGCATATCCGTTCAAAAGTGACCACAGATTATCTGATGAAAATGGTGATCGTGGCTCTGATGCCGGCAACAGTGGCAGGTGTGTGTTTCTTTGGATGGAAGGCACTGCTGCTGGTCTGTCTGTCAGTGGCAACCTGTGTGGCGACAGAGGGAATCTATGAAACTTTGATGCATAAACCGTTGACGATCTGGGATGGAAGTGCTGTGATCACAGGATTGTTACTGGGTCTGAACCTTCCGGCATCCGCTCCCTGGTGGATCCCGGTGATCGGTGGCGTTTTTGCTATTCTGATCGTAAAACAGCTGTTTGGTGGTTTGGGACAGAATATCATGAACCCGGCGCTGGCAGCAAGATGTTTCCTGCTGTTATCCTTTACCGGACAGATGACTAATTTCAGCGCAGATGGCGGTCTGGTAAAACTGGTAGATACGGTATCCGGTGCCACACCGCTGGCAGCAGTAAAAGCAGGAGAAAAAGTAGATCTGTTAAGCCTGTTTCTTGGCAATACACAGGGAACTATCGGTGAGACTTCTGCACTGGCGATCCTGATCGGAGCAGCATTCTTATTGATTCTCAAAGTTATTGACTGGAGAATCCCGTGTACATATATCGGAAGTTTTGCTATTTTCGTAATTTTGTTCGGCGGACATGGAGCAGACGGCTATTATCTGTTAGAACAGCTTCTGGGCGGTGGACTGATGCTTGGAGCATGGTTCATGGCTACTGATTATGTGACGACGCCGATTACCAAACGGGGACAGCTGGTATACGGCGTGATCCTGGGATGTCTGACCGGACTGTTCCGTATCTTTGGAGCCTCCGCAGAGGGCGTGTCCTATGCGATCATTTTTGGCAACCTGCTGATTCCGGTTATCGAACGTCTGACCGTACCGACGGCATTTGGAAAAGGAGGGGTGAAGCATGAAAAATAAGATTATCAAAGATGCCCTTGCCCTTACACTGATCACTCTGGTGGCAGGTGTGGCCCTTGGCGGTGTATATGAGATCACAAAAGATCCGATTGCAAAACAGGAAGCGCAGGCAAAAGCAGAGGCTTATGAACAGGTATTTACGGATGCAGCAGCTTTTGAGGCAGTAGAGATGGACGATACATTGACAAAGACGATCCGCGATCAGCTGGATCAGGAAGGGTATAAAGCACAGTCCATAGAAGAAGTTATGCGTGCGGAAGACCAGAGCGGAGAAACACTTGGCTATGCCTTTACCGTTGTAACTTCAGAAGGATATGGTGGAGATATCCAGTTTTCCATGGGGGTACAAAATGACGGTACCCTGAACGGAATATCGATCCTGTCCATCGGAGAGACCGCCGGGCTTGGTATGAATGCAGATACTCCTGCTTTCAAAGATCAGTTCGTCGGAAAACAGGTAGAAAAACTACAGTATACAAAAAACGGGGCAACACAGGATGACGAGATCAATGCCATCAGTGGTGCCACAGTTACGACCAATGCCATGACCAACGGTGTCAATGCCGGTCTTTGTGCATTTCGTGTGATGGAAGGGGGAGATCAGTGATGAAAGCAAATTCACCTCTGGAACGTTTGTATAATGGTATCATCAAGGAGAATCCCACCTTTGTGCTGATGCTTGGTATGTGTCCTACACTGGCAGTTACCACATCTGCAAAAAATGGTTTTGGTATGGGTATGACGACAATGGTGATTCTTGCCCTGTCAAACCTGATGATCTCGATGCTCCGGAAAATGATTCCGGACAGTGTGCGTATGCCGGCTTATATCGTAGTCGTTGCATCCTTTGTAACCATCGTACAGTTCTTATTACAGGGATTTATTCCGAGCCTTTACGATTCTCTGGGAATCTATATTCCGCTGATCGTAGTTAACTGTATCATCTTGGGACGTGCAGAGGCTTATGCATCCAAGAATGGGCCAGTTAGTTCTCTGTTTGACGGAATCGGCATGGGACTTGGATTTACCGTTGGGCTTACCAGCATCGGTATCGTCCGTGAGCTGATCGGTTCCGGTAAGATCTTTGGTATGACTGTTTTCAACGGTGGAGCTACCATCTTTATTCTGGCACCGGGAGCTTTCTTTGTCCTTGCGATGCTGGTGGCACTTCAGAACCGTGTGAAGATGAAAAAAGATCCTGCCGCAGCTCCGAAGGCATGCGACGAGAGCCTCTGTGCGGGCTGCACCAATCATATGTGTGCAAGTAAGAAGAACGCTGAGAAAGGAGGAACTCAGTCATGAGAGAATTGTTAATGATTGCCGTCGGTTCGGCATTGGTGAATAACGTAGTCCTGAGCCAGTTCCTTGGCCTGTGTCCCTTCCTCGGTGTATCGAAGAAAATGGATACGGCAGCAGGTATGGGTGCGGCTGTAATCTTCGTGCTGACGATTTCTTCATTCTGTACCAGTCTGATTTATAAATTTGTGCTGGTGACTACAGGAATGGAATATATGCAGACCATCGTATTTATTCTGGTGATCGCCGCTCTTGTACAGTTGGTTGAGATGTTTCTGAAAAAGACGATGCCGGCACTGTACAAGAGTCTGGGTGTGTATCTTCCTCTAATCACCACCAACTGTGCAGTACTTGGTGTTGCACTGTTAAATGTACAGAATAATTACGGAATCCTGGAAGGCACGGTCAATGGTTTTGCTACCGCAGTCGGATTTACCATCTCCATCGTGCTGATGGCAGGACTTCGTGAGAAGATCGAATATAACGATATACCGAAACCTTTCCGGGGAATGCCGATCGTACTTCTGACCGCAGGTTTAATGTCCATTGCGTTCTTCGGATTTTCCGGAATGATTTAAGGAGGGAGTTTTATGATTACAGGAATACTTATTGCTGCGGCTTTGGTAGGCGGCACAGGACTGGTGATCGGACTGCTCCTTGGGGTAGCCGGAAAGAAATTTGCAGTGGAAGTTAATGAAAAAGAGATCGCCGTCAGAGAACAGCTTCCGGGCAATAACTGCGGTGGCTGTGGATATCCGGGATGCGACGGACTGGCAGCTGCAATCGCAGCCGGAAAAGCACCGGTAAAGGGCTGTCCGGTAGGCGGCAACGAAGTGGCAAAAGCCATTGCAGCTATCATGGGAGAAGAGATAAAAGAAGGACGCCGCATGACAGCCTTTGTAAAATGTGCGGGCGACTGTGAGAGCTCCAGAAATAATTATGTATATGATGGTGTGGAAGATTGTTCGGTTATGGCATTTATCCCGGGCGGCGGTGAGAAAAAATGTCATCATGGATGTCTCGGCTACGGTACCTGTGTAAAGGCGTGTAATTTTGACGCGATCCGTGTCATCAACGGCATCGCCCATGTGGATAAAGAAAAATGTAAAGCCTGCGGTCAGTGTGTGGCTGTCTGTCCGCATCATCTGATCGAGCTGGTTCCTTACGAGCAGACAGTAAAAGTAAGCTGCAGCTCTCAGGATAAAGGTAAGGCTACTATGAATGCCTGTGACAAAGGCTGTATCGGTTGTAAAAAATGTGAAAAGAACTGTCCGGTACAGGCTATTACGGTGACAGATAATGTGGCACATATCGATTACGATAAGTGTACCAATTGCGGACTTTGCAAAGAGAATTGTCCGAGACATTGTATCATCTGATACCAGGGTTCCAAAGTGAAAAGTTTTTCGTGCTTGCACGAGAAAGCTTTTTGCCTTGGAACCCGCCAAACATGAGAAAGCAGCAATTTACGAAGTAAATCAGCGGATTTCAAATGGTTGGGGGATTGTGAGAGCAGCAACGCTGCGGAACAATCCGTAGGTATCCGTAAATTATAATTTGAAAGGTCGGCCACCTTGTGGTATGATAGAACGTAGACTAAGGGAACTGTTGTTTGGGGCAGTTCCCGAAAAAAGGAGTTTATTATGATAGGATACGTGAAAGGCATACTGGAGGAAGCGGACGACCAGTGTATTATTGTAGATAATCACGGAATCGGCTATCGAATCTTCGTACCCGGTTCCGTTTTTTCTGGCGCGATTCCAATTGGTCAGGAAGTAAAAATATATACATATCTGAATGTAAAAGAAGATGCCATGCAGTTATACGGCTTTGCGACAAGAGACGATCTGAGAGTGTTTAAATTACTGTTAGGTGTCAACGGTATCGGACCGAAGGCAGGACTGGGGATCCTCTCAGCACTGTCGGCGGATGATCTGCGGTTTGCGGTTCTGGCAGATGATGCGGCGGCAATTGCCAAGGCACCCGGTATCGGTAAAAAGACTGCACAGAAACTTATCCTGGAACTGAAAGATAAACTGGATCTGGAAGATGCTTTTGAACAGAAACTGGCAAATCAGTCAGCAGCAGGAATACCTGAGACGGAAGGAGACAACCAGCTTCAGGAAGCAGTACAGGCACTGGTAGCACTTGGCTACCCGAACACGGATGCACTCCGCGCAGTGAAGAAAGTGGAAGGTGCGGAGACGATGGATGTAGAAACCCTACTAAAAGCCGCACTGAAGAAGATGATATAATGAGCGCAAGAGAGCCAGAGGGAGCTTGCTCACTCTTGGCGAACGGCGAATGGCGATCATGATAGCTGCGAAAGCAGCGTCAAGCACCGCAGGTGCGAATCATGATATAATGAGCGCAAGAGAGCCAGAGGGAGTCTGATCACCCTTGGCGAACGGCGAAGAACAAGTAAGCTATAGTGAGTAGAGATATGTATATGGAGAAAAATAAAGTATGGAAAGACGTGTTATCACAACTGACATGATGGAAGAAGATATCCGTATCGAGGGAAGCCTTCGTCCCCAGTGTCTGGATGATTATATTGGTCAGGAAAAAGCAAAGAAAAATCTGAAAATATATATAGAAGCTGCAAAACAGCGAAACGATGCACTGGATCATGTATTGTTTTACGGACCACCCGGGCTTGGAAAAACCACACTGGCGGGGATTATTGCCAATGAAATGGGAGTTCACATGAAAGTGACTTCCGGTCCGGCTATCGAAAAACCGGGAGAGATGGCAGCTATCTTAAATAATCTGCAGGAGGGGGATGTCCTTTTTGTGGATGAGATTCACCGTCTGAATCGTCAGGTGGAAGAGGTTCTTTATCCGGCGATGGAAGACTATGCCATTGATATCATGATCGGGAAAGGTGCCACTGCCCGTTCAATTCGTCTTGATCTGCCACATTTTACTCTGGTGGGAGCAACCACAAGGGCAGGACTTCTGACGGCACCGTTAAGAGACCGTTTTGGTGTGATCCACCATCTGGAGTTCTATACGGAGGAAGAACTGCAGACGATTATTCAGCATTCTGCGAAAGTGCTTGGAGTGGAGATCGATGCGGATGGAGCCAGAGAGATGGCAAAACGTTCGAGAGGAACTCCCCGTCTGGCAAACCGTCTGTTAAAGCGTGTGAGAGACTTTGCTCAGGTAAAATATGATGGAAAGATCACGAAAGAAGTGGCTGATTTTGCACTGGAACTTTTGGAAGTGGATCGGTATGGTCTGGATCAGACAGACCGGAAGATTCTGGAGATGATCATTCACAAATTTAACGGGGGTCCGGTAGGACTGGATACTCTGGCAGCAGCTATCGGAGAAGATGCGGGAACCATCGAAGATGTGTATGAACCGTACCTGATCCAGTACGGATTTTTAAATCGCACACCAAGAGGACGTGTGGCAACTGAGCTGGCATATCATCATTTGGGAATCTAAGGGGTTGTTTTTTGGGGGATTTTGTTTATAATAGAAGAGAGTCATACTGGTGGAACATATTGATAATGTGTAAAGCGGGGTATGAATCACTAACAGTAGCCTTCGGAGAAATCACAGAAAATAACTGTAAAAGTACGAGGTATTACTGTCTGCAAAAACGTAGTTTGTTTATGCAGAGCATACATAAAATGGAGGAAATGCCGTAATGCCAGCAAAAAATACAATTAAGGTATTAATCGGAGGAAAGATCATCACATTAAGTGGATATGAGAGCGAAGAATATCTGCAGAGTGTGGCTTCTTATATGAATCATAAACTTGCCCAGCTTTCCGAACTGCCGGGATATAACCGACAGCCGGTGGAAACAAAAAACACACTGCTCAGCCTGAACATTGCAGATGATTACTTCAAGGCAAAACATCAGGCGGAAGTTTTTGAAGAAGATTCCCAGCTGAAAGATAAGGAAATGTACGATCTGAAACACGATCTGATCGAAGCCCAGATCGAGGTTGAGAATCTGAAGAAGGAAAAAGAAGAACTGGAACAGCAGGTGAAGAAGCTGGAACAGGATATGGAGAATCTGCTGAAATAGAAAAGAAGACTGTCGCAGTATCTGCGATAGCCTTTTTTGTAAGGAGGAGTATATGAAGGTAGAATTACTGGCACCCGCCGGTTCTTATGAGGCTCTGGAGGCTGCATTTGAAGCCGAGGCGGATGCTGTCTATCTGGGCGGTCAGAAATTTGGAGCTCGTGCCTATGCTGACAATCTGGATCAGGAACAGCTGATCCGGGCGATCGATCTGGCACATCTGAAGGGAAAACAGTTGTATCTGACCATCAATACACTGTTGAAAAACCGGGAACTGGAAACGGAACTGTACGAATATCTGGCTCCGCTTTACGAGGCGGGACTGGATGCGGTTATTGTACAGGATCCGGGTGTGATGGACTTTGTCAAAACATATTTTCCGGGGTTGCACATTCATGCCAGTACGCAGATGACGATTACCGGTGTGGAGAGTGCAAAGCTTTTACAGAAAGCCGGGGCAACCCGTGTGGTGACTGCGAGGGAGCTGTCACTGGAAGAAATTAAAAAAATTTACGATGCCACGCATATGGAAATCGAGAGTTTCGTTCACGGAGCCCTCTGTTATTGTTATTCCGGTCAGTGCCTGATGAGCAGCATGATCGGAGGAAGAAGCGGAAACCGGGGAAGATGTGCACAGCCCTGCCGTTTGCCTTATCAGGTTTATCGGGACGGAAAACGCCTGAATAATGACCGGACCGGGTATGCGTTGAGTCCGAAAGATATGTGTACGGTAGATATCCTGCCGGAGATCATTGAAGCAGGCGTATATTCCCTGAAAATTGAAGGGAGAATGAAAAAACCGGAATACACTGCCGGTGTAGTGTCTGTTTACCGGAAATATCTGGACAAGTATCTTTCAGGGGAAAAAAGGCCGATCGTCACTAAAGAGGACAAACAGATGCTGTGGGATATTTATAACCGGGATGGTTTTCACCAGAGCTATTACAAGCAGCGAAACGGACGGTCCATGATGGCACTTGAAAATGAAAAAAGTGCCGGTATCATTCGAAATGAAGAATTATTTACCAGAATACGGAAAGAATATATGGACAAAAAGACGCCGGTTCTGATACGGGGAACCATGAGCCTGTATAATGGATGTCCTGCGATTCTGGAAGTACAGGCAGGTGACTGCAGAGTGACAGTAGAAGGGGAAAGTGTGCAGTCAGCCATGAATTGTCCGCTGGGGGAAGAAAGGATCCGCAGACAGATGGAAAAAACCGGAGGATCCGGCTTTATGTTTGAAAAACTGGATATTTTTATGGGAGATGATATTTTTCTTCCGATGCAGCAGCTGAATCATCTGAGACGACAGGGGCTGGAAGCACTGGAAGAAGAGATGCTTCGTCCGTGGAAACAGCGAAAAGCAAAAGAACGAGATCTCAAAGATATACCGGAGACAGAAAAACAGACAACCAAGGAGTTTCTCACAGCTGCTGTGGAGACAGAAGAACAGCTTGCAGCAGTGGAAAAGACAGATGGAGTTAAGAGAATCTATGCGGACTGTGGAATCTTTCCGGTGTCTGGTTTTGTTCAGAATGTGGAAAGATGGATTCACAGATTGGAAGAAGAGGGGAAAGAACTGTTTCTTACATTGCCGCGAATCGTTCGAGACCGGGAACTTGATGGAAGGAAAGAGACTTTTCAAGAACTGGTTCAGAAAGGTCTTGGAGGCTTTCTGGTGCGGAATATGGAAAGCTATGGAATCCTGGATGCGATGGGACTTACCTACCGGATCGTTCTGGATGCGAATATTTATACAATGAACAACCGGGCAGAAGCGTTCTGGATGAAAAAAGGAATTCTCGGAGATACGGTTCCGCTGGAACTGAATGCAAAAGAACTGGTACACAGAAACAATAAAAACAGTGAACTGACCGTATACGGTTATACACCGATGATGGTTTCCGTGCAGTGTGTACAAAAAACGATGGATCACTGTAATCATGCCTGTGTACAATATGTTTTGAAAGACAGATATCAGAAAGAATTCCGCGGTGTATGCAGCTGTGAGTTCTGTTATAATACAATCTACAATACGTTGCCAACTTCGTTGCTGAAAGAAAAGGAAAAAGCAGAAAAACTGGGTGTAAAGGCATATCGTCTTTCATTTACGATAGAAACACAGCAGGAGACAGAAAAGATTGTCCGGGCATTTGTGGACGTATATCTGAGAGGACAGAAGCCGGATGGGCAGATGCAGACAGAAGAGACAACCAAAGGACATTTCCAGCGAGGTGTGGAATAGACAGAAAGTGGAGGAGATGCAGTGGAAAATGTAATCACAGAAGTATCCAAATATCTCATCATTCTTCTGATGATGATCTATACATTTTCCTGTTTTACCGTATTTCGGAAACGGGATAGTGAAGATCAGAAAAATGTGCTGCGCAGACAGATCGTATTGATGCTGTTTATGAACCTGGTAGCATATACAGTGTTGTTTTTGCAGGACAACGATATGAAGATGCTGATGATGTACGGAGCAGTGTTTTTGTTTATTGTCGTGGTACAGATTCTGTATCGGGTGATTTACAGAAAAGGAAATATGCTGATTGTCAATAATATGTGTATGCTTTTGAGTATCGGGTTTCTGATCTTAAGCAGACTGAGTTTTGGTAAGGCAGTCAAGCAGTTTGAAATCGTGGTTATCGGTATGGTACTTTCGTTTATTGTACCGGTAATCGTAAGAAAGGTAAAAATCTTAAAGGATCTGACCTGGCTGTATGGAATCGTGGGACTTGCTCTTTTGATGGTGGTACTTGCCATGGCGGCGATCTCCGGAGGAGCCAAGCTATCCATTGAGATTGGCGGTGTTACCTTCCAGTTTTCGGAACTGGTAAAGATCACCTTTGTATTTTTCGTGGCAGGTATGTTGAGAGAAGATACCGGATTTAAGAGGGTTGTGATCACAACTGTGGTGGCAGCGGCTCACGTGCTGATTCTGGTTGTGTCAAAAGACCTGGGAAGTGCGGTCGTTTTCTTTGTGGCATATATTGTCATGTTGTATGTGGCAACAAAGAAAGCACGGTATGCGCTGGCAGGTCTTGCCGGCGGCACTCTGGCTGCGGTTGTGGCGTATTTTCTGTTTAATCATGTACGGCAGCGTGTGATTGTATGGCAGGATCCCATTGCAGTATATGATAAAGTCGGAGGGGGATATCAGGTTGCACAGGGACTGTTCGGCATCAGTGCCGGCGGATGGTTCGGTATGGGACTTGGAAAAGGAATGCCGAATATCATCCCTGTAGTGGACAAGGATTTTATATTTGCAGCGATCTGTGAGGAACTGGGAGCGATCTTTGCAATCTGCATGCTTCTGGTCTGCATGAGCTGCTATCTGATGATTGTCAATGTTTCCATGCAGATGAGCAAACCATTTTATAAGCTGATCGCGATGGGACTGGGTGCAGAGTATGCGTTTCAGGTATTTCTGACAGTCGGCGGAACCAGCAAATTTATTCCTATGACAGGAATTACCCTTCCACTGGTAAGCTATGGCGGAAGCTCGGTAATCTGTACGATTCTGATGTTTGCCATCATCCAGGGACTGTATATTCTCAGAGAAGACGAAGGTGAAGAACTTGAAAGAAAGAGAAAAGAAAAACGTAAAAAATCAAAGAAACCACCAAAACAGAACCCGCCTGGAGGAAATGGACTATCAGGAGGAACTGGATATCGAGAGAAAACCCTCGAAGAAAAAATCCAGGAACAAACAGAAAAAAGCCTCAACTGGTAAGGAATATACGATCATTGCCTATTGCTTTGTGGGGATTTTTCTAGCACTGATTGGCTATCTGGTTTATTTTAACGTGGAACTGAGAGATGAATATGCGAACAGCCCATATAACAGCAAACGGCAGGGAACGTACCAGGAGCGGGTAACAAAAGGAAAGATTCTGGCTTCCGACGGAGATATTCTGGCAAGTACAGAAACAGATGCGAATGGAAATGAATTTCGGATGTATCCGTATGAAAATGTATTTGCTCATGTTGTGGGATACTCGGATAAGGGTACCAGTGGTCTGGAACAGGTGATGAACTCCCAGTTACTGACCTCTCATGCCAATGTAGCAGAACAGGTGCAGAAAGAATTTCAGAATCAGAAAAATGTCGGGGACAATGTCTGTACAACGCTGAATACAAAATTACAACAGACAGCATATGATGCGCTGGGTGATCGGAAAGGTGCAGTTGTGGTAATGGAGCCGGATACCGGTAAGATTCTTGCCATGGTAAGCAAACCGGACTTTAATCCGAACACGATCTCAGATGACTGGGATCAGATCAATGCGGATGCAAACAGTTCGATTCTCGTAAACAGAGCAACACAGGGGCAGTATCCACCGGGGTCAACCTTTAAAATTATCACGGCACTGGCATACTGGAGACAGAACAATACATTTGATAATTTTTCCTTTGACTGTGTCGGTGAAGTGGAGAATGGTGGGTATACGATCCACTGCTATCATAACAGCGTACATGGGCATGAAGATTTTGCAAGTGCGTTTGCACATTCCTGTAACTCGGCATTTGCACAGATTGGCGTGGATCTGAATCGGAGTGAGTATGTAGAGACAGTAAAAGGGCTGTTATTTAATACACAGCTTCCGATCGATCTTCCATATCGCAAGTGTAACTTTGATCTGGAGGTAAACAGTGCAGATGCGCTGACGATGCAGACTGCGATCGGACAGGGGGATACCCTGGTATCTCCGATGTATATGGCGATGCTGACAAGCGCGGTGGCAAATGGCGGCAATCTGATGACACCATATCTGGTAGAAAAGATTGAAAGCTATACCGGAACAACAGTAAAATCCTATACACCAAAGATTTATAAAAAACTGATGACCACACAGGAAGCTTCAAAACTGACAGAACTGATGACTGGTGTTGTGGAGAGCGGAACCGGATCGGCACTTTCCGGAAGAGGTTATACGGCTGCAGGAAAGACAGGAACAGCAGAACACGGAGATGCCAGCAGCACCACACCGCACGCATGGTTTGTTGGATTTTCCAATGTGGAAGACCCGGATATTGTAGTCAGTGTTATCGCTGAGGAATCCGGTTCCGGAAGCGAAGTGGCAGTGCCGATCGCACAGAAAATCTTTGATGCGTATTACAATAACTAAAAGGTTGCAGAGTTTTCAGAAAAGAGGTATACTTTAGGCAGTGAGAATGTTGCTGAAGCTGGAAAACAGCAGCAAAAAGATACACAACGCATTACAGGAGGATTTGCAAATGGTCGAGGCAACGAGCTGTGGCGGAGTGGTAATATATCGGGGAAAAATCCTGACTTTATACAAAAGCTATAAAAACAGGTATGAAGGATGGGTTCTGCCAAAGGGAACTGTGGAAGAAGGAGAGGAATATCATGAGACGGCTCTCCGTGAGGTAAAAGAAGAAGCAGGAGTACAGGCTTCCATTATCAAATATGTGGGAAAAAGTCAGTACAGCTTCAATATTCAGAATGATGTGGTGGAAAAAGATGTACACTGGTTTTTGATGTCAGCGAACAGCTATCACAGCAGACCACAACGGGAAGAGTATTTTGTGGATTCCGGATATTACAAATTTCACGAGGCTTACCATCTGCTGAAATTTTCCAATGAACGTCAGATTCTGGAGATGGCGTACAACGAGTATTTGGATTTGCGAAAATCTAATCTCTGGGGAAACCGCAAGTATTTTTAAAATAAATGTAACTGTTCAGTACCTTCACAGTTACGTGCAAAAATGCATTTAAAATCACCTTCGTTGATGGCATTTTTGCTTGTATGTCTCGGGATTTTGGCATATTCATGCCAAAACACCTCGCGGTACTGTGGCTACTGAATAGTTACAAATAAATACATGTTGAAAAATGGGGAGGGATAAAAGATCTCTCCCTTTTCCGCATAAGAAAGGGGTGTTTTTGAAAACAGGATGCTGAACTGGTCGAAGAACTTATACTATGGAGAGCAGGCAAAGAAAAAAGCAACCAGGATCCGCTGGCGTGTGGAACATCGAAGACCCCAGTATGAGGTGTACCTGATCACTCTGGCACAGAATCCGGAGAATCAGCTGGAAATTATAGGAGCCAACCAAATGTTGCAGAAAACCGTGTATCGAAGATGTCCGGAGATTATCGGAATTGCATGCGGCTATGGAGAAGCACTGGAACTGGTCCGGCAGCTTGCCGAGGCTACATATAAAATGCAGAAAAACGGAGACATCCGCCGTTATCTCGGCAGACAACAGGAGGATGAATCATGTATGTAATACTGACAATTTTAAAAATTCTGGGAATCATCCTGCTGGTGTTGCTGGGATTGTTATTGGTTATTGTGTTTTCGGTGCTGTTTGTTCCGGTAAGATACCGTCTGGAGGGAGAAAAATCATCTCCGGGATGGAGCGAAGCAAATGGAAAAGTGAAGGTTTCATGGTTACTGCATCTGATTCATCTGCGAATACAGTACCAGGAGAAAGAACTGGACTGGGAGTGCTATCTTTTTGGTGTACCACTGAAAAAAGCCGGAGCGTCTGTCAGAGAGTGGAAAAAGAAGAGAAGAAAGAAAAAGGTACAGGAGCAGAAAGAACGGAGAAAAAAAGCAGTACAGCAGAAGAATGAACCGGAAAAAAGAACAGCTGCGAAGAAAAAAGGGCAGAAAAAACCGTTACAGATAGAAGAAAAGACACGAACGGCTGCGAAAGAGCAAAAATCGACAGAAAAGCAGACGAAACCAGAGAAATTGAAGACGGCTGAGTCGGAGGCGAAAGAGACAGAACTAAAGACATCAGAACGAAAACAGCCGGAAAAAGAAAAAGTCTCCGACAAACTGTCACGATTCTGGAACAGATGTAAAAAAATCGTCGGTTCGATTTTGAAATTTCCGGGAAAACTAAAGAAAAAGCTTACAAATATCAGGTTAACATTCCGGGGATTCTGTGATAAAATTAAGCGATGGCGGACGTTGTGGAACGAAGATAGTACCCAGGCTGCACTCCGTTTTCTGACAGAAAAAGGAAGAAAACTGATCCGCCATGTTCTGCCACGAAAAATCAAGGGATCCATTACCTTTGGATGCGAAGATCCGGCACTGACCGGACAGATATTGGGTGCAGTGGCGATCGCTTATCCACTATACGGAAAGGGCGTGGCAGTGTATCCTAGATTTGAGGAAAAGATTCTGGAGGGTCAGCTTCAGATGAAAGGACGGATCGTGGCAGCCTGTCTGCTGTGGCAGGCATGGAAGATCTATCGAAACCCGGATGTACGAAAGACTTTGAAAAAGATCAGATAAAAGGAGGTTTTTGCTATGGCAGAAAACAGTTTTCAGAATACAGTAGAAGCACTTTTTAAAGGAATGGACAGCTTTATCACCACTAAAACCGTTGTCGGTGATGCGATTACCGTAGGAGATACTATTATCTTACCTCTGGTAGATGTATCTTTCGGCGTGGGAGCCGGAGCATTTGCAGAAGGCAATAAAAACAACGGAGCAGGTGGTATGGGTGGAAAAATTTCCCCGTCAGCTGTTCTGGTGATCAATAAAAATGGAACGAAGTTGGTAAATGTAAAGAATCAGGATGCAATCACCAAGATCCTCGACATGGTTCCGGATCTGGCAGATAAATTTACAGGAAAAGACAAGGACGATGCGAATACCGCCGACGATATCGAGCATATACTGAATCAAGAGGAGAAAAAGCAGGGTGAGTAATCACGAGAGTCCTGGGGTTTGTACTTTTTTGGATCGGTGTGGGTATGCTGATCCAGCTGCTGATTCCCACCTGTGTGTGGACGGTATTGATTGCAGCAGCCCTGATGATCATCGGATATAATTTATTTTGCAGTTGTTAAGAGGGTGTCCCGCTGCGCAAGATGGCGGGGCACTTTTTATGCCAAAGAACAGGAGAATAACATTTATGAGTATATTAAACGTAGAACACCTGTCCCACGGATTCGGTGACAGAGCCATTTTTCAGGATGTATCCTTTCGGTTATTAAAGGGGGAACACATCGGACTGGTAGGGGCCAATGGAGAAGGAAAATCCACATTTTTTAAGATCGTCACTGACCGGATGATGCCGGACGAAGGGAAGATCGAGTGGGCGAAAAATGTGCGTGTGGGTTATCTGGATCAGCACGCGGAACTGAAAAAGGGAATGACCATCAGGGAGGTGCTGTCTTCTGCATTTTCCTGGCTGTACGAAATGGAAGAAAAGATGAATACCATCTGTGATCAGATGGGAGAGGCTTCCCCGGAAGAGATGGAACAGATGATGGAAGAGCTGGGAACGATTCAGGATCTTCTGACAATGCATGATTTTTACATTATCGATGCAAAAGTAGAAGAAGTGGCCCGGGCGCTGGGACTTCTGGAACTGGGGTTGGAAAGTGATGTAACGGAACTGTCCGGCGGACAGCGTACCAAGATCCTTCTCGGAAAATTGTTGCTGGAAAAACCGGATATCCTGCTTTTGGACGAGCCGACAAACTATCTGGATGTGCAGCATATCGAATGGTTGAAACGATATCTGAATGAGTATGAGAATGCATTTATCCTGATTTCCCATGATATTTCATTTTTAAACAGTGTGGTTAATATCATATATCATATGGAAAGCCAGAAGCTGGATCGTTATGTGGGAGATTATCATCACTTTGAAGAAGTATATGCTGTGAAAAAGGCTCAGCTGGAGGCAGCTTATAAGAGACAGCAGCAGGAAATCAGTGAACTGAAAGACTTTGTGGCAAGAAATAAAGCCAGAGTTTCCACACGAAACATGGCGATGTCCCGTCAGAAAAAGCTGGATAAGATGGAAAAGATCGAACTGATGCAGGAACGTCCGAAACCACAGTTTCTGTTTAAAGAAGCAAGAACTGCCGGAAAACAGCTGTTTTGTACGAAAGACCTGGTGATCGGATACGACGAACCGTTATCTTCTCCACTGAATCTGGAGATGGAGCGGGGAGAAAAGGTAGTACTGACCGGAGCTAACGGTATCGGTAAGACGACCCTGTTAAAAAGCATTCTGGGAATGATCAAACCGTTGGATGGGTTTGCCCAGCTGGGAGATTACCTGTATATTGGCTATTTTGAGCAGGAATCTTCCCAGGACAACACGAAAACCTGTATCGAAGAGATCTGGGAAGAATTCCCTTCTTACACCCAGTACGAAGTTCGTTCAGCCCTGGCAAAATGTGGCCTGACCACCAAACATATCGAGAGCCAGGTACGTGTCTTAAGTGGAGGAGAACAGGCGAAAGTGCGGTTGTGTAAACTTATTAACCGGGAGACGAACCTGTTGGTTCTCGACGAGCCGACCAATCATCTGGATGCGGACGCAAAGGCAGAATTAAAACGTGCGCTGAAAGACTACAAAGGAAGTATCCTGATGGTCTGCCACGAACCGGAATTCTATGAAGGACTGGCTACCGGTGTATGGGACTGTTCTGCATGGTCCACAAAACGGGGATGAGATATCATATAAACTGAATACATAATAAAAAATCTCTCTGAAAAATTGGTCGACAGGATCAAGAGACAACAGGGAATACAGTAAAAAAGAAGCGGTATGCAATGGTAGGAGTTTGCATATCGCTTCTTTTCAGCCACGCTCTAGCAGACTTCGGTGACGTGACGGATCAGCATATCCTGTATTGCAGGGTATTCACCGAGTCCTTTCATACGACATTCCACATCGTATCCTGCTGCCAGGAACTGATTTTTCCAGGAATCCTCGTCATCGCCGGACATATCGTTTCGTGCATGATCTCCCGCTACGATCATGAAAGGTGTGAGGATCACTTTTTTTGCTCCCTGTTCTTTTACCATACGGGTGACATTTTCCAGTGTCGGATAGCCTTCTACGGTAGCCAGATGAATATTGGAAAATCCAAGATCTTTAAAACGATAATCAAGCGCTGCGTAGACATCATTGGCATAGTGGCTGGTTCCATGTCCCATAAGGATCAGTGCACAGTCTGCCGGGAGATTGGAGAACTCCTGGCAGATGGCATTGACGATCTCCACATGATCCTGCTGCGTGGTAAGAAGCGGATCACCAAAAGTGATGCGTTCAAAATGATTTTTGAACGCAAGAGCATCTTCTTTCATCAGATCATTTTCAATACCATTGATCACATGGGTAGGCTGTACGATCACTTCTGTGATGCCGTCTGTGATCATCTGTTCCATGGCCTCGGTTACGTTGTTGATCCGGATATTGTCCCGTTCCAGAAGTTTTGCCATGATCATTTTACTGGTCCAGGCACGGTAAATCTTATAATCGGAGAAATGTTCTCCGATGCGCTGTTCAATCACATCGATGGTCTTTTTGCAGGTATCCAGAAAACTGGTACCGAAACTGACCACCAGAATCGCTTTTCTTGTTTTAGACATAAGGTTTTGTTCCTTTCATCAATAGTGATAATTCCTCTCTATGTAGTGTACCTTTATTAATCACTTTTTGTCAATTGTCTGTAGAAAAAACAGTGTAACTATTTTCTAAAAGCGAAAGATGTGGTATGATAACTCGTAATGCATTTTGCCCTGTAACTGTGAGAAAACTGAACAGTTGCGATAAAATGCTGTCAGGGAGGAACAAAAAATGAGTATATCGATGATCGGAATCGATTATAATAAAGCGAATGTAGATATCCGTGCCATGTTTTCATTTACAAAGAAAAATGCGACAGCGGCCATGGAACGCCTGAAGAAAATACCGGGGATCCAGGGATGCGTGATCCTGTCCACCTGCAGCCGTATGGAACTGTGGGCGAGTACGAAGGCTGACTGGAACGGAACACTGTTAGAAGAACTTTGCAAGATAAAAGAAGTGGATCCAACCCAGTACGGGGAATATTTTGTGGAGCGAAACGAGGAAGAAGCCGTGGACCATCTGTTTCATCTGACCAGCGGGTTAAAATCCATGATTCTGGCGGAAGATCAGATCATCACACAGGTCAAGGATGCGCTGACGCTGGCGAGAGAGGCCTTTGTGACGGATAATGTACTGGAAGTGCTGTTTCGAAAAGCGGTGACGGCCGGAAAGAAAGTAAAGACAAATGTTATTTTCTCCAGAGCAAATCAGACTGCGATGGATCAGGCGATTGAGATGCTAAAAGAACGGAAATTCCCGCTTTCGGATGCCAGATGTATGGTTATCGGAAACGGAGAGATGGGAAAACTGGCGGCGCAGTCTCTGAAACGAACCGGTGCGGATGTGACGGTTACCGTCCGGCAGTACCGAAGCGGTGTGGTGACGATCCCAATGGGATGTTCCAGAATCAATTATGGAGAACGTCTCAATTTTCTTCCGGGCTGTGATCTGGTGGTCAGTGCCACAGCAAGCCCGAATTATACATTGACAAAAGAACAGGTAGAACAGCTGTCACTGAAAAAACAGATTGTTTTTATTGATCTTGCCGTTCCACGGGACATGGAACCGGGACTCAGTGAGATCGAAGGCGTGGAACTGTATACCATCGATGATTTCAAACTGAGCGGACCGAGTGCGGCAACGATACAGTCGATGGAACAGGCAGAAGCCATCATTCAGGAAGAAATCAATGATTTTTATGTCTGGTATCAGGGACGGGCGCTGATTCCGCGGATTCAGGAGATCAAAGAGGACGCGGTGACGGATCTGAATCTCCGGTTACATAAGATTCTTGGCAAACTTCCGCTGAGCGAACAGGAGCGGAAAGACCTGGAAGCATCTATCGATACGGCAGCGGGAAAAGTAGTGACGAAGATGATCTTCGGGCTGAGGGATACCCTGGAGACGGATGCGTTTATAGATTGTGTGGAAGGACTGGAAAAAGTATATGAAGAATAGCGCTTTTTTTCCTTTATTTGTGGATATCAGTGAGAAAAAGATCGTGGTGATCGGCGGGGGAGCTATTGCCACAAGACGGGTAAAGACCTTACTTCCGTTTGAACCACAGATCGTCGTGGTGGCACCGGAAGTGACCGAAGAGCTGGAAGAGTTGGAAAAAGAAGAAAAAATTACGATTTTCCACAGAAAATATCAGAGAGAAGATATTTATGATGCCTGGATGGTGCTGGCTGCCACCAATGATTCCGAATTAAATAATGGAATCTACAGTGTGGCAAAGTGTCTGGGTGCTCTTGTGAATGTGGCAAGCAATCAGGGAAAATGTGATTTTCATTTTCCGGGAGTGATCCGGAAAGATCCCTATGTGATCGGCATCAATGGATCGGGTAAAGACCATAAAGGAACTGCCGAACTTCGAAAACAGATCGAGGCTATGGTAAACAATGCCATCTGCATCGGAAGCCGGGAGAGCCGTCTGGCGGTGATCCAGAGTGAAATGGTGATGGAATATCTGAAAAAAGAATGTCCGCAAAAAGAGATCCGTCTGCTTACGATGAAAACAACCGGCGATAAGATTCTGGACCGAACGCTGGATAAAGTGGGCGGTAAAGGACTGTTTGTAAAAGAACTGGATAAGGCACTGATGGAGAAAAGAAGCGATCTGTCCGTGCACAGTCTGAAAGATATGCCGATGGAAGTTCCGGAAGAACTGCCGATCGTGGCATTTTCAAAAAGGGAAGATCCGAGAGACGTGCTGGTGCTTCCGGAAGGTGCAGACAACCTGGATCTGTCGAAACCGATTGGATGTTCCAGTCAGAGACGAATCCTGCAGCTGCAGCAGATGTATCCGGAAGCGACCTTTAAAAGTATTCGTGGAAATGTGCTGACCAGATTGAACAAACTGGATGGTGGAGAGTACAGCGGACTGATCCTGGCAGCAGCAGGATTAAAACGACTGGGACTGGAAGAACGGATTTCCAGATATTATGAGCCGGATGAAGTGATTCCGGCAGCAGGACAGGGGATTCTTGCAGTTCAGGGACGACAGGGAGAAGATTATTCGTATATGGAGCGTTTTGCAGACAGAGAGGGAACGATTGCAGCACTTTGTGAGCGTGCCTTTGTCCGATATCTGGATGGCGGATGTTCCTCTCCGGTGGCGGCCCATGCGGTAATCGAAGGTGGTGAGATTTTCCTGCGCGGTCTGTATTATCAGGAAAGTACCGGAAAACATAAGATCGGAACGATGCGAGGCTCTGTGAAAGATCCGGAGACCCTGGGTGTGAATCTGGCAAAAAAACTGGTCTGGGAGGTTGGAAAAAATGAGTAGACAGGGAAAAGTCTGGCTGGTAGGTGCAGGTCCGGGTGATGTGGGACTTTTTACCATCAAAGGAAAAGACATCCTTGCAAAAGCGGAAGTTGTGGTATATGACAGTCTGGTAGGTGACGGTGTGCTGACAATGGTACCGGAGGATGCGGAGAAGATCAACGTGGGCAAACGTGCTGGGCATCATACGATGAAGCAGGAAAATATTAATAAAGTTCTTCTGGAAAAAGCGCAGGAAGGAAAAAGGGTGGTACGGCTGAAGGGTGGCGATCCGTTTCTCTTCGGACGTGGTGGAGAAGAACTGGAACTTCTGTGCGAACATAAAATTCCATATGAGGTTGTACCTGGTGTAACTTCCTGTATCGCGGTTCCGGCCTATAACGGAATTCCGGTCACACACAGGGATTTCTGTTCCTCTGTTCATGTGATCACTGGTCACAAACGGGCAGGAGAAAGTTATAACATTGATTTTGAAGCCCTGGTCAGAACAAAAGGAACGCTGGTATTCCTGATGGGAATCACGGCGATGGAAGATATCTGTAAAGGGCTTCTTGAAGCCGGTATGGATCCGGAGACACCTGCGGCTGTTTTACAACAGGGAACTACCGCGGGGCAGAAAAGAGTAGTGGCTACGGTGAATACATTAAAACAGGCCTCCGATGCGGCGAAGATCCAGACACCGGCAATTATTGTGGTCGGACAGGTCTGTCAGGTGGCAGATACTTTTGGCTGGTATGAAAAACTGCCGCTTGCCGGTTATAAAGTTCTGGTAACCCGTCCGAAAGAACTGGTTTCCGGCATGGCAAAGAAACTGCGGGAACAGGGAGCCGAGGTGCTGGAACTTCCGGCGATCGGTGTGAAACCGGTGGAAGACAGAACAAATCTTTCCCGGGTATTTGAAAAACTTGACACCTATCAGTGGATTGCATTTACCAGTCCGAGCGGTGTAAGAATCTTCTTTGAACTGCTGATGGAAGCCGGAAAAGATATCCGCGCACTGGGACAGATAAAAATTGCCGCCATCGGAAGAGGAACAGAAAAAGCATTAAAGAAACATAATCTGTATCCTGATCTGATGCCGGAAGTTTTTGATGGGGCATCTCTTGGAGTAAAAATGGCGAAAGTGTGTGAGCCGGGAGCAAAGATTTTACTGGCAAGAGCGGCAATCGGCAATAAAGAAGTGATCGAAGAACTGGAAAAAAGAGAAGACCTTATAGTAGATGATGTGGCAATTTATGATACATTCTATGAGAATCAGGATCTGATCGATGAAAAAGGACAGTTTGAGAGAGGGAAGATCGACTGTGCCGTATTTACCAGTGCATCAACGGTAAAAGGCTTTGTAGCTGCCACAGAGGGACTGGATTATACGAAAGTTCTTGCAGCCTGTATCGGAAAACAGACGCAGGAGGAAGCGTTACGATACGGAATGAAAACTGCAGTCGCAAAAGAAGCATCTATTGACAGTCTGGTGGAACTGGTAATAAAATTGAAAGGGCAGATATCCGGAAGTTACTGATGTAATGAGGAGAATATCTGCAGGGAATTCACTCTGTAGCGAAAGCAGGAAAACAGCGGACGGCAGAGAGAAAGAAACCAAGCTAAGATAGAAAGTGACAGAAGAAAAGAGGAAGAACATTCATGGATATGATAAAGAGACCGAGAAGACTCCGCGGAGGAGAGACAATCAGAAAGATGGTACGGGAGACCCGGATGGACAAGTCTTCCCTGATTTATCCGATGTTTGTACAGGAAGGCACCGGAAGAGAAGATGAGATTCCGTCCATGCCGGGACAGTTCCGCTACACGCTGGATCGTCTGCCATATGAACTGGAACGCCTGGCGAAAGCAGGTGTGGGAAGTGTGATGCTTTTTGGTATCCCGGATCACAAAGATGAGATTGCCAGTCAGGCGTATGCCCAGGATGGCATCGTACAGCGGGCGCTGCAGGTGGGAAAAGAAAAATTCCCGGAGCTGTATTATATTACCGATGTGTGTTTGTGTGAATATACCAGTCATGGGCACTGTGGCATGCTTTGCGGGCATGAAGTGGAAAACGACAGCACTCTGGATCTGCTGGCCAAGACAGCCCTTTCCCATGTACAGGCAGGTGCGGACATGGTGGCACCTTCCGATATGATGGATGGCCGTGTTCTGGCGATTCGCAGGATGTTAGATAAAAACGGTCACAAAGAGATTCCAATTATGTCCTATGCAGTAAAATACGCATCTGCGTTCTACGGACCGTTCCGTGAAGCGGCAGATTCTGCTCCGGCATTCGGAGACAGAAAAAGTTACCAGATGGATCCGCACAACAGCCGGGAAGGTGTGAAAGAAGCCCTTCTTGATGTGGATGAAGGAGCCGATATCATCATGGTAAAGCCGGCACTTTCCTATCTGGATATGATCACAAAAGTAAAAGAAGTGACCAACGTTCCGGTAGCAGCCTACAGTGTCAGCGGAGAATACGCGATGGTGAAAGCAGCGGCACAGAAAGGCTGGATCGATGAAGAGAGAATCATGTGCGAGATGGCAGTGAGTACCTATCGTGCCGGCGCACAGGTTTATCTGACGTATTATGCAAAAGAACTGGCAAAATGTATGGACGAAGGGAGAATCGGATAATGAGCAGATCAGATGAATTATTTGAAAGAGCAGTGAAAGTTATCCCGGGAGGTGTCAACAGCCCGGTACGTGCCTATGGTTCTGTAGGGATGACTCCAAGATTTATCGAGGGCGCATCAGGCCCATATGTAGTGGATGCAGACAGCAAAAAATATATTGATTATATCAGCTCCTGGGGACCGATGATTCTCGGACACAACAATCAGGAAGTTCTGAACGCCGTGATCCGGAAAGCAGAGAGCGGTCTGAGTTTCGGTGCGGCTACCGAGATCGAGGTGGAGATGGCGGAATTTATCTGTGAAAATATTCCGTCCATCGAGATGATACGAATGGTCAATTCCGGAACAGAAGCCGTGATGAGTGCGATCCGTGCCGCAAGAGGCTATACAGGAAGAAATAAAATCGTCAAATTCGCCGGATGCTATCACGGACATTCCGATGCTCTGTTAGTAAAAGCAGGATCCGGTGTGATGACGGCAGGAATCCCGGACAGTGCCGGCGTACCGGCGGGAGCAACCCAGGATACCCTGACGGCTGTATACAACAACCTCGAAAGCGTTAAGATGCTGTTTGAAGAAAACGAAGGACAGATCGCAGCCGTGATCGTGGAACCGGTCGCAGCTAATATGGGTGTGGTACTTCCAAAGGAAGGCTTCTTAAAAGGTCTTCGTGAACTCTGTACGAATCATGGTGCAGTTCTGATCTTTGATGAGGTAATTACAGGTTTCCGTCTGGCATTCGGTGGTGCGCAGGAGCGGTTCGGAATCGAGGCGGATCTGGTAACTTACGGAAAAATCATCGGTGCCGGTATGCCGGTAGGTGCTTTTGGCGGAAAACGGGAGATCATGGAAGTGATCGCACCGGTAGGCCATGTATATCAGGCAGGAACTCTGAGCGGTAATCCGGTAGCTATGGCCGCAGGTCTGACACAGCTGAAAATCCTGAAAAATCATCCGGAAATCTATACTCATATGAGCCAGATGGGAGAAAAGCTGTATGAAGGTATGAAAGAACTGGTGAAAAAATACGGAAAACCATGGAAAGTCAACCATATCGGATCTCTGGGATGTATCTATTTCACCGATCAGGATGTGGAAAATTATGAAGACGCAAAAACTTCTGACACAGAGGAGTTTGCACGTTACTTCCACTATATGCTGGAACATGGTATCCATCTGGGACCGTCCCAGTTCGAGGCAATGTTCTTATCCAATGCCCATACCGAAGAGACAACCAAAGAGACACTGGGAATCTTTGAGGGATTCCTGAAACAGGAGTAAGTAGAGGAAACCGTTCAGAGCCTGCAACTGCGAAGGCATGAAACGGTTCATCAAAGAGGATATCAAATAAATGAAAAGTGAATGGATGATAACCCTGCTCACGGCAGGGGGCATCCTGATCCTGTGCGCTGCCATGATCATCTGGGATAAGATCCGGCAGCGCAAATGGTTTCTGCGGCATCTGAAACAGCGGTGGGGAACCGTACCGGATCGGGAATATACCCAGGAGGAACTGGAAAGCATCTCCCATTATGCGAAACGGAATGAGGGAGAGCAGTTTATGATCGATGATATCACCTGGAACGATCTGCAGATGGATGAAATTTTTATACGTATCAACAATACACTTTCTTCCTGCGGCGAAGATGTACTTTACCAGATATTGCGCCAGCCGCAGATGGATCGAAACGTGTTGGATGAAAGAGAACGGCTGATTGCATATTTTCAGACCCATGAAGAAGAACGGATTCAGGTGCTGACACGGGTAAATGAGGTCAAAAAGATCTGGAAAATGTCTATTGCGGATTATATCGATGCATTGAAAGACGTGGATCGCAGAGGAAGAGGAAAATACCCTCTGCTTGCAGGACTTTCGGCAGCGGCAATTGTCGCTACGCTGATCCGCCCGATCCCGTGTATGTTTCTGTTGCTTCTGATGCTCTGCGTCAGTGCGGTGGTTCATACACGGGATTCCAAAAGGATTGAACCGTATCTGAACTGCTTTGTCTGTATCCTTCGTCTTCTGCGGGCAGCGGATCAGTTTGAAAAACTGGACAATCCGGTGATTCAGACCTATCTTGACCGGATCCGAACAGGCAGAAAGAAAATGAAAAGTTTCCGCCGGGGTGCTTTTCTGGTGGCTTCGACGAATTCTGTACAGGACGGTCTGGAAGCAATCATTGTCTCCTATCTTCGCATTATCTTTCAGGTGGATTTTATCAAGTTTTATTCGATGCTGAAACATGTAGAAGGGAATGAATCTACCATCGAAGATATGTATCAGGCGATGGGAGAGTTAGATGCTTTGATTGCGGTTGCTTCGTTCCGGGAGAGTCTGCCTTATTACAGCCAACCTGAATTCGCGGAAGTGAATGACCGGGAGGGTGCATCTTTGAAAGTGGAGAAACTGTATCATCCGCTGATCGGCGATCCGGTTGCAAACAGCATACAGATGCAGAAGGGAGTGCTGATCACCGGATCCAATGCTTCCGGAAAATCTACATTTTTAAAAACCATTGCGATCAATACCATTCTGGCTCAGACCGTACACACCTGTATTGCAAAGGATTACTGTGGAAGTTTTATGAAGGTTCTTACTTCTATGGCATTGCGGGACAATCTGGCAGGTGGCGAGAGCTACTATATGGTAGAGATCCGTTCTCTGAAACGAATTCTGGAAGAGTGTGAGAAACCAGAACCGGTGCTTTGTATCGTGGATGAGGTTCTTCGCGGAACCAACACCATCGAGCGAATCGCCGCATCCTCACAGATCCTGCATTCTCTGGCAAAACCGAAAGTTCTTGCCATGGCGGCAACGCACGATATCGAACTGTCCTATGTCCTGGAAAAAGAGTATGATAACTATCACTTTGAGGAAGAGATTCAGGAAAATGATGTGGTATTTGACTATAAACTCCGCACCGGCAGAGCCATGACGAGAAATGCGATCCGCCTGCTTGCTATGATCGGTTATGATCCGAAGATTATCGAGGCGGCACAGGAGAGCGCGAAACACTTTGAAGAAACCGGTGTGTGGAAATAAAAGGAGAACTGTTATGTTAGTGAAAATCTATACCGACGGCGCAGCCAGAGGTAACCCGGACGGACCGGGAGGATATGGCTGTGTCCTGCATTATACTGATCGAAATGGAAATCTTCACGAGAAAGAACTTTCCGCAGGATATAAAAAGACGACAAATAACCGGATGGAGCTGATGGCAGCGATCGTGGGTCTGGAAGCCCTGAACCGTCCCTGCCAGATTCAGTTATATTCCGATTCCAAGTATCTGGTAGATGCCTTCAACCAGCATTGGATCGATGGCTGGATCAAAAAAGGATGGAAGCGTGGAAAGAATGAGCCGGTAAAAAATGTGGATCTGTGGAAACGTCTGTTACAGGCGAAAGAACCACACCAGGTGGAATTTATCTGGGTGAAAGGTCATGACGGCCATGAGATGAACGAGCGGTGCGATTATCTGGCAACCTCTGCGGCGGATGGAGACAATCTGTTGGTGGACCCGGGGATTGCATAAAGAAAAAGAACATGTATTTTAATTATATTAATAGTTAAAATACATGTTCTTTTTGTATATAAAAGCCTTTTTCAGACATGCTCTAGCAGTATCAACCGGGAAGATCTCCACGGATCCGGCAGCGGTAATCGCTTGGTGTGATTCCCATGATACGGTGAAAGATTTTCGTATAATAGCTGGCACCGGAGAACCCAACCTGTAAAGCGATCTCTGTGATGGTATACGAGGTATTGACAAGCAAAGGAATACTCTGTTCGATACGGTAAGTCATCAGATAATTCATCGGTGTCTGGTGGAGAAGACGTTTGCAGAGTCTTTCACACTCCCCGGGACTTACAGAGACTGCATCTGCAAGATCCTTCAAAGATATTTTACCGGTATAATGAGAGTGAATATAAGTAAGAAACGTATCCAGTGTTTTTCTGTCTCTGGATATTTTTTTGGCGGGAGCGATCGTAAAACCAGGTCGCTGACTCATTTTCCAGAGAAGTCCCCAGGTGGTGGAAAGATGGGAGAGAATCTGCAATTCCCAGGTTTCCGGTTGTTCCTGATGAAGAATTCCACACTTGTAAAGAATATCCAGAAGTATCTGCTGTTCAGGATCTTCCGGACGTATATAAAGTGCAGGAGTTGCCGGATTACCGAGCAGAGGTTTTACGTATTTTCGGAAAAGAATATTGGACTCGGTACCGTAGATAAAAGCTGGGTGAAAGATAATGGTATGAGATACTGCTGTTTCACTTCCCACAGGATGACAATCGTGCAGCTGTTTGGCATTGATCCAGAGCACCTCTCCGGGGTGGAGCACATATTCAGTTAATTCAACCTGAATCCGTACAGATCCCTGAAGCTGATAGTGAAATTCCACTTCCGGATGCCAGTGCATGGGAACATACAGGGTATGTTCCCCGCTTTCCGACACTGGAAAATAATCCATGTGGATATCAACCGGAAAATCATGGCTGCCATGAAGCTGATTTTCTTTCAGATTTTTCTGGGTGGAAATGACAGGACAGTTTGTTGACATAAGCGGTACCTCGGATTATGTTGATTTTGTTATAGAAATTGCAGATATTGTGATAGCTGAATTCCTGTGAAATTATTATACTGTCTTTTGTGTTAAAACACAAGAAAGGAAGTTCAGAATGATTTTGTTATAAAAAACAGATGAAAATCTGATTTTCAGGAGAGAGGAAGAGAAGGAGGATCTTTTATTATGGGAACAAAAAAGAATAATCTGGGGGTTCGTATCGCGATGGCGGTAATCGGAATAGCACTGACTGCTGTTTCTGTGGGGCTTCAAAAGATTTCGGGACTTGGAGTGGATCCGTTTAGTGTTATTATTTTCGGTTTTTCCAATGCCTTTCATGCGACATATCAGACCGTATATATTGTGGTGTGTGCCGTTTTGCTGAGTATAGCATTTATTTTTAATAGAAAATTACTTGGAATTGCAACGGTTGTCAATCTGTTTTTCAGCGGATTTGTTACAGACGCCACCAGAAAAGCAGTTGTAAAAGTGGTGGGGGAACATCCCTCAATGGCAGTTCGTGTTATCTTATTGCTGATCGTTGTACTGTTGATTTCTATTTCTTCAGCTTTGTACTATTCTTCAGAACTTGGGGTATCTCCATACGATGCACAGGCACTGACAATTGCAGAGAAAACAAAATTTCCCTTCCGCGCAGTGAGAATCGGTACCGATGTGGTGTGCTGTGCTGTCGGGTTTGCTCTGGGAGGAGACCTGGGACTGGCTACTCTGGTGTATGCTTTTTGCATGGGACCATTTATCCAGTTTTGCAGGGAACATTTAACGGATAAGATGGCAGCAGGAGAACTGTTTCACAAATAAAGAATGAGAATAAGGGAAAATCCGCTGGCATGCCGGCGGATTTTCTGTGAGCACGGAGTATATTTAAAATCATATTTTGAAAAACGGTGTGAGAGCAGACAGCACAGCATCCGGTGTATTTTTTCGTGAGTTTTTCCAACAATCACGGAATAATGATTGACAGTATGCACGCAGAATGATATACTCATTCTGTTAAAAAGATAACGGTAAAAATTACCGAATATCGACCACATAGAAAAGCGTAAGGTGTCGGATGACAGAAGATTTCTGTTAATCCGGTGAAAAGGGAAACAGGTGTGAATCCTGTACGAACTCGTCACCGTGATTCGCGAGGGAAGACAAAAACCACTGGGAAACCGGGAAGGTGTCAAACCGCTTGAACGATCAGCCGGGAGACCTGCCTTTGCGCAGTACGGGAACGAAAGTTCAGGCCACGAGGAATTGGCAGTACGAAAGAAAAACCTGTTTGCTTGTATAAAATGGTTTTTCCGGCACTTATGGTGAAAGAAACATCTATAACCGTTAAACGGTTCTGGTATCCCTAAAACTGATTCTGAAACTATAAGAAGAATTCCAAATGTAGTACCTACTACCTTCGTCTCCGGACGGAGGTTTTTTACGTTTCATGCGGGCAAGACCCCAGACAACCTTCTTCGGAGAGCCGTCCTGTACCACCGTGGTACACAATCTCAAAAGGACAAAGACAGGAGGAACCATGAGATGAAAAAGAAAATTGTAGTGATGATGCTTTCAGCAGCTATGACCATGTCCATGATGACAGGATGTGGAAACACAGCAAAGGATGACAGTGCATCCACAACAACAGAAACAACACAGGATGCAGAAGCCACAGAAGAAGCAGAACCGACAGAAGAAGCAACAGAAGAAGCAACAGACGACAGTGCATCTGACCAGGAGGCAGCAGATAAAGTAGCAGCCCTGATCGATCAGATCTATGTGCAGGAAAGAAATGACAACACTGACGAACAGTGTAAAGAAGCCAAAGAAGCCTGGGATGCTCTGACCGACGCACAGAAAGAACTGGTAGAAGGTGAAAATGCAGACCCTGATTACTTCGGAAGAGATACCGGTGACGCATCCAAGGACGATCCGTTAAACGGAGATGACATCGGTGACAACGAACTGCTGGTAGTAAGTTTCGGTACTTCTTTCAATGACAGCCGTACAGCAGATATCGGAGGTATCGAGAAAGCCCTGCAGACCGCATATCCGGACTGGTCCGTAAGACGAGCCTTTACCGCACAGATCATCATCAACCATGTACAGGCCCGTGATGACGAGAAGATCGACAATATGGATCAGGCCCTGCAGCGTGCCGTAGACAATGGCGTAAAGAACCTGGTGGTACAGCCGACCCATTTGATGCATGGTGCTGAGTATGACGAGCTGACAGCAGCAGTAGAAAGCTACAAAGATAAATTTGAATCCGTAAGCATCGCAGAACCACTGTTAGGAGAAGTCGGTGACAGTGACGATGCAGTCAATGATGACAAAAAAGCAGTAGCAGAAGCCATCACAGCAGAGGCAGTAAAAACTGCAGGATATGATGATCTGGATGCGGCAGAGGCAGACGGAACCGCATTCGTATTCATGGGACACGGAACTTCTCACACTGCAAAGATCAGTTACAGCCAGATGCAGAGCCAGATGAACGATCTGGGATACAAGAATGTATTTATCGGAACTGTAGAAGGCGAGCCGGAAGATACCGCATGTGAAGCAGTGATCGAAAAGATCAAAGAAGCGGGATACAAAAAAGTAGTGCTTCGTCCGCTGATGGTAGTAGCTGGAGACCATGCAAATAACGATATGGCCGGAGATGATGAGGATTCCTGGAAGAGCCAGTTCGAGGCATCAGGAGCATTTGACAAGATTGATACTCAGATCGCAGGACTGGGAGAGATCTCTGCTATCCAGGATCTGTATGTAGCACATAGTAAAGCTGCAATTGATGGAAAGAGCGCTTCTACAGCAAACTAAAACATATCAGATACGTAACTGCTCAGCACCCACTGTGAAGGTACTGAAAAGTTATGACAGATGAATAAAAGGAACAGCCTGTCTGATCAGCTGCTATTCAGTGACTGGTCAGACTGGCTGTTTTTTGCCAAAATCCAGAGACATACAAGTCAAAATGCCATCACCGAAGGTGATTAGAAATGCATATTGCATCGTAACTGTGAGGTTACTGAACAGTTACGATGCAACATTGACAAGTAATTGGAGCGGTGCTAGAATAAACAGGAAATACAGCATAACTGAATAAAATGTGTAAGGTGCCGGACGAAAAAATGTCCGGTGAAAAGGGAAACCGGTGAGAATCCGGTACGAACTCGTCACCGTAATTCGCGAGTTGAGGTTAATAACCACTGGAAAACCGGGAAGGGAGCCAAAGTGTCAGAGCGATCAGTCGGGAGACCTGCCTTTCGCAGTACGGGAATAAGAACAGTTACTGTGCTCGGTAACTGAGAATTCAGGCCACGAGGGACTGGCAGTACAAAATTAAGAAAGTCAGAATCATACTGGCTGATTCTTGTGTAACCTGTGCCTCCGCCAATTGGCGGAGGTTTTTCTTGTATTGGACATTAATAATTGGTCCGGTGGATCAATTATGATTTTCTTTTTTATTCATTTATGTACTCATATCTGAGAACAGGAGGATTTAACATGAAAAAGAAACTGGTAGTATTGATGTTATCAGCAGCCATGACAGCAACACTTCTGACTGGCTGTGGCGACACCAAAGAAACAACATCCGAATCCACAGCAACCGAAACAGAGGCAGAAGCCACCGAAGAAGCCGCAGATGACAGTGCATCTGACCAGGAGGCAGCAGATAAAGTAGCAGCCCTGATCGATCAGATCTATGTGCAGGAAAGAAATGACAACACTGACGAACAGTGTAAAGAAGCCAAAGAAGCCTGGGATGCTCTGACCGACGCACAGAAAGAACTGGTAGAAGGTGAAAATGCAGACCCTGATTACTTCGGAAGAGATACCGGTGACGCATCCAAGGACGATCCGTTAAACGGAGATGACATCGGTGACAACGAACTGCTGGTAGTAAGTTTCGGTACTTCTTTCAATGACAGCCGTACAGCAGATATCGGAGGTATCGAGAAAGCCCTGCAGACCGCATATCCGGACTGGTCCGTAAGACGAGCCTTTACCGCACAGATCATCATCAACCATGTACAGGCCCGTGATGACGAGAAGATCGACAATATGGATCAGGCTCTGCAGCGTGCCGTAGACAATGGTGTAAAGAACCTGGTGGTACAGCCGACTCATCTGATGCATGGCGCTGAGTATGACGAACTGACAGAAACAGTAGAAAGCTACAAAGATAAATTTGAATCCGTAACCATCGCAGAACCACTGTTAGGAGAAGTTGGGGACAGTGACGATGCAGTCAATGATGACAAAAAAGCAGTAGCAGAAGCCATCACGGCAGAAGCAGTGAAAACAGCCGGATACGACAGTCTGGAAGTTGCGGAAGCAGACGGAACCGCATTTGTATTCATGGGACACGGAACTTCTCACACTGCAAAGATCAGCTACAGCCAGATGCAGAGCCAGATGAATGATCTGGGATATGACAATGTATTTATCGGTACCGTAGAAGGAAAACCGGAAGATACTGCATGTGAAGCAGTGATCGAAAAGATCAAAGAAGCGGGATACAAAAAAGTAGTGCTTCGTCCGCTGATGGTAGTAGCTGGAGACCATGCAAATAACGATATGGCCGGAGATGATGAGGATTCCTGGAAGAGCCAGTTCGAGGCATCAGGAGCATTTGACAAGATTGATACTCAGATCGCAGGACTGGGAGAGATCTCTGCTATCCAGGATCTGTATGTAGCACATACCAAAGCTGCAATGGATGGAAATGATGCAGCTGTTTCCGAAGAGTCAGAGGAAACATCCGGCGCACTGGAAGATGGTACTTATGAAGCAGAATTTGACACAGACAGTGGAATGTTCCATGTTAACGAAGCAAATGACGGAAAAGGTATCCTGACAGTAAAAGACGGAAAAATGACGATCCATATCAGCCTGGTATCTAAGAATATCGTAAACCTGTATGTGGGAAAAGCAGCAGATGCACAGAAAGACGGTGCAGAACTTCTGCAGCCAACAACCGATACGATCACCTATGATGACGGAAGTACAGAAGAGGTATATGGCTTTGATGTTCCGGTAAAAGCACTGGATGAAACCTTTGATCTGGCACTGGTCGGAACTAAAGGAAAATGGTATGACCACGAAGTAAGCGTAAGTAATCCGGTGAAGGCAGAGTAAGGAAATAGTTACCGAAAACGGAGCGGACAGTAACTTTGACGGCAAATCAGCCCCTTGACAAAAAAAGCAGAAGTTTGTATACTACATCCATATGATTGATTCATAAGAAAATGCATTGATAAGAACCAGTAGCAGCAAGCATCCGCAAAGAGAGGAGCCGGTTGGTGAGAGGCCCGCGGGGAACTTTCTGTGAATACATCTTTGAGCTTTGCACCGAACGCATCGTGCTGGTAGGCTGCAACGGAAGGACCTCCGTTATAAGGGTCAGAGTATAGATTTACCTGTACTTACAGAGGCAGGAGGTGCGAACCTTCTGTGAAATTAGGTGGTATCACGGAACCTGGCTTCCGTCCTATAAAAAAGGACGAGGCCAGGTTTTCTTATTTTACAGGAAATTGCTTTCCCGTAAAGTAAAAAAATGTTCCGCGGGAATGTGCCAAGACACATTCTTTGATCTAAATAAACACAAAAAGGAGAAAGTTTATCATGACAATTTATGACGAATTAGTTGCCCGTGGTCTGATCGCCCAGGTAACCGACGAAGAAGAAATTAAAGATTTGGTCAATAATGGAAAAGCGACTTTTTACATCGGGTTTGACCCGACTGCAGACAGTCTGCATGTAGGACATTTTATGGCACTGTGCCTGATGAAACGTCTGCAGATGGCAGGAAACAAACCGATTGCACTGATCGGTGGAGGTACTGCCATGGTTGGTGATCCGTCCGGAAGAAGTGATATGCGTCAGATGATGACACAGGAAACTATTCAGCACAACTGTGACTGCTTTAAAAAACAGATGGAGCGTTTTATTGATTTCTCTGACGGAAAAGCACTGATGGTAAATAATGGAGACTGGCTGTTAGGATTAAACTATGTAGATTTCCTGCGCGAGATCGGACCGCATTTCTCTGTAAACCGTATGCTTACCGCAGAATGCTACAAACAGCGTATGGAAAAAGGATTAAGCTTCCTGGAGTTCAACTACATGCTGATGCAGAGCTATGACTTCTACATGCTGTACCAGAAATACGGCTGTAACCTGCAGTTTGGCGGAGACGACCAGTGGAGTAACATGCTGGGTGGTACCGAACTGATCCGCCGTAAATTAGGAAAGAACGCATGTGCCATGACCATCACCCTGCTGTTAAACTCTGAAGGAAAGAAAATGGGTAAAACACAGTCCGGTGCGGTATGGCTGGATCCAAACAAAACTTCTCCGTTTGATTTTTATCAGTACTGGAGAAATGTGGCAGATGCCGATGTCCTCAAATGTATCCGTATGCTCACTTTCCTGCCGTTAGAGCAGATTGACGAAATGGATAAATGGGAAGGAAGCCAGTTAAACCAGGCAAAAGAGATCCTGGCTTACGAACTGACTGCCTTGGTACATGGTGAGGAAGAAGCAAAGAAAGCACAGGAAGGCGCAAGAGCACTGTTCTCTGCGGGTAATGCAGCTAATATGCCATCCACAACACTGGCAGCCGAGGATTTTCAGGATGGTGCCATCGACCTGATTTCTCTGCTGTGTAAAGCCGGTCTGGTAACTTCCCGTTCTGAAGGACGTCGTGCCATCGAGCAGGGAGGTGTATCCGTAGACGGAGAGAAAATTACAGATATCCGTTACAACGTGAAAAAAGAGGATATTACAGAAGAAGGTCTTATTGTAAAACGTGGTAAGAAAAAATTCATGAAAATCTGCTTATAAGAAGGGTGTCACTTGCACGGGCATCACAATTGTGCTAAAGTAGAAAGATAGAGAAAAATTGTGGAAGCTCCGGAATGTTTCTGGAAAAGCTCCGGAATCGTGGAGCTTCTGACAGCAATAAATATGAGGAGGAACATACAGTGAAAAAGTATGGAGTAAACGAACTTCGTCAGATGTTTCTGGACTTTTTCGAGAGCAAAGGTCATTTGGTAATGAACAGCTTTTCCCTCGTACCCCAGAATGATAACAGCCTTCTGCTGATCAATGCAGGTATGGCACCATTAAAACCGTATTTTACCGGAGCAGAGATTCCGCCGAGAACCCGTGTGGCTACCTGCCAGAAATGTATCCGTACCGGTGATATCGAGAACGTAGGAAAGACAGCCCGTCACGGTACTTTCTTCGAGATGCTTGGTAACTTCTCTTTTGGTGATTACTTCAAACACGAAGCCATCGCATGGTCCTGGGAATTTCTGACCAAAGTGGTAGGTCTGGATGAGAACCGTCTGTATCCGTCTGTATACGAAGAGGATGATGAAGCCTTCGATATCTGGAATAAAGAAATTGGTGTTCCGGCTGACAGAATCTTCCGTTTCGGAAAAGAAGACAACTTCTGGGAGCACGGCGCAGGTCCTTGCGGTCCGTGTTCTGAGATTTACTATGACCGTGGAGAAAAATACGGCTGTGGTAAACCGGGCTGTACCGTAGGATGTGACTGCGACCGTTATATGGAAGTATGGAATAACGTATTTACCCAGTTCGAAAATGACGGGGAAGGTCATTATGAGACTCTGAAACAGAAAAATATCGATACCGGTATGGGGCTGGAACGTCTGGCTGTTGTTGTTCAGGATGTAGATTCTATTTTTGATGTAGATACACTGTGTGCCCTGAGAAATAAGGTCTGTGAAGTTGCCGGAAAAACTTATGGTGTCAATCACGAGGACGATGTATCCATCCGTCTGATCACGGATCATATGCGTTCCGCTACCTTCCTGATCTCTGATGGGGTTATGCCGACCAATGAAGGAAGAGGCTATGTTCTTCGCCGTCTGATCCGTCGTGCAGCTCGTCACGGACGTCTTCTTGGTATCGAAGGACCGTTCCTGGAGAAACTGAGTGAGACTGTCATCGAAGGATCCAAAGATGGATATCCGGAACTGGAAGAAAAGAAAACCTTTATCCTGAACGTTTTGCATAACGAAGAAAGTCAGTTCAACAAGACCATTGACCAGGGACTGAAGATTCTCGCCGATCTGGAAGCTGAGATGAAAGAAGCAGGAAAGTCCGTCCTTGGAGGCTCCGATGCCTTTCGTCTGTATGATACGTATGGATTCCCGATCGATCTGACGAAAGAGATTCTGGAAGAAAAAGGATACACTATTGATGAAGACGGCTTCAAAGAAGAGATGGAAGTGCAGAGAAAACGTGCAAGAGAAAGCCGTGCAGTCAGCAACTATATGGGCGCAGATGCAACTGTATACGATGAGATCGACCGCAATATCACAACCGAATTTGACGGATATGACAAACTGGAAGCTGCCTCCAAAGTGACTGTTCTGACCACAGAGACAGAGATCGTGGATTCCCTGATGGAAGGTCAGAAAGGAACCATCTTTGTAGAAAGGACACCGTTCTACGCTACCATGGGTGGACAGGAAGGTGACACCGGTGTGATCACCACTGCAAACGGTGTATTCCGTGTAGAAGATACCATCAAACTTCGTGGCGGCAAATACGGCCATGTAGGTGTGATGGAATCCGGTATGATCTCCAACGGAGATGAAGTAACACTGAAAGTAGACGAGCAGGAAAGAAAAGACACCTGTAAGAACCACAGTGCAACCCATCTGCTGCAGAAAGCCCTGAAGACTGTTCTGGGCGCTCATGTAGAACAGAAAGGTTCTCTGGTGAATCCGACCAGACTGCGTTTCGATTTCGCACACTTCCAGGCAATGACTCCGGAAGAGATTGCAGAAACAGAGGCTCTGGTAAATAAAGAGATCCAGGCTGCACTGCCGGTAACCACACAGATCATGGGTATCGAAGAAGCTAAGAAAACAGGTGCTATGGCACTGTTCGGTGAGAAATACGGCGATGAGGTACGTGTGGTATCCATGGGCGATTTCTCTGTAGAACTCTGTGGTGGTACTCATGTGGCAAATACAGCGAATATTACATTGTTCAAGATCGTATCCGAAGCAGGTATTGCGGCAGGTGTTCGTCGTATCGAAGCACTGACAGGTAACAACGTGATCGAATACTATCGTCAGATGGAAGAAAATCTGCATACAATCGCAAAAACACTGAAGACCAGTCCTGCTGAGATCACAGAAAAGATCACACATCTGCAGAAAGAAGTAAAAGAACTGCAGAGTGAAAATGAATCTCTGAAGAGTAAGATGGCTCAGGATTCTCTGGGAAATGTTATGGATCAGGTTGTGGAAGTAAAAGGTGTGAAAGTTCTGGCATCTGCCGTTGATGGCGTAGATATGAATGGACTGCGTGACCTGGGCGATCAGCTGAAAGAAAAACTGGGTGAAGGTGTGGTAGTTCTGGCATCTGCCAAAGATGGCAAAGTAAGCCTTCTTGCCATGGCAACACAGGGTGCTATGGATAAAGGCGCACATGCAGGTAATCTGATCAAGGCAGCGGCTGCAATCGTCGGAGGCGGCGGTGGCGGACGTCCGAATATGGCACAGGCCGGCGGCAAGAACCCGGATAAGATTCCGGAAGCTATCGCAAAAGTAGCAGAACTGGTAGAGGGACAGCTGAAATAAATCCAGTCCGGAAAAAACAACAAAAAAACCGGAAAAATTTCAAAAAACCAGTTGACGAAATAAAAAAATCTGTTATAATAATTACCAGTGCAATAAAATACCCAAACAGTTGTATTATGCACAATCTACAACTGGAGGGAGGTTAGGTGTGAGACTATGTCAAACGTTATCGTAAAAGAAAACGAAACTTTAGATAGTGCTCTGCGTAGATTTAAACGTAGCTGTGCAAAAGCAGGCATTCAGCAGGAAATCCGCAAAAGAGAGCATTACGAGAAACCAAGTGTTCGTCGTAAGAAAAAATCTGAAGCTGCAAGAAAACGTAAATATAATTAATATGTGCACATTGGCGTAAGCCATGAGAAGAGGGATACTGCGAGCAGGATCCCTCTTTTACGTATATATTTTTCAAATCTTATAATTTCTTTAAGATTTGAAATCTGTATAGTCTTTTGCAAAGGCATATGATATAATTTTCGCAGAATAGAAATCTGCTTATAAGTGCAGAAAAAGAAATGAGGGGAAATTTCTATGTGGACACATGCAGTGTATGGCACGGATCTGTATCATTTTATCCAATGGTTTATCCTGTATAGTTTCATGGGGTGGGTAGTGGAATCCATCTATATGTCATTTTGTAACAGGAAACTGACTAACCGCGGATTTGCGTTTTCACCCTTTTGTCCGATCTATGCAGTAGGAGCTCTGTCAGTGTACGGAATGCTTCGTCCGCTGGCAGGTCAATATGTGGTGCTTTATCTGGCGGGCGCGGTTCTTGCTACAACGCTGGAATATATTACGGCAGTGCTTATGCGAAATCTGTTTGGACAGGTCTGGTGGGATTATACGGAGAAACCTTTTAATTATAAAGGTGTGATCTGTCTGGAGAGTACTATAGCATGGGGATTCTATACAATTTTTATGTTTGGCTTCCTGCAGAGATTTGTAAACTTCGTATCCGACAGCTATTCTGTTCGATTTGGCAGAGACCTGGCGGCAGTCGGGGTTGTGATCTATACATTTGATTTTTCATTGCATCTGTTCAAAGCGAAAATGAACAGAATGCCGAGAAAAGTGGAAGAAATGAAAGAGCGTGTCAGTTTTTATATTGGAAAACGCTAGGAAAAATGAGGTAACTATTCCGTAGGTAACTGTGAGGGTACTGAACAGTTACAGAATGAGTAAAAAACGGGTGCCAACCCAGGGTGTGATAATCCTGGGTCAGCACCTTTTTATATTGTTCCTGTAAAGTTTCCAGAGTGAAAGGCTCTGTGCTTTCGGCATGAACACCATGGGAGGCAGCGAGCTCCTCGGTGTAATCGGAAAGCTTGTAAACGGTATAAATATTCTGATCATGATTATAATGAGTAACCAGAGGGACCAGATCAGCATTACGGATGGAAAGAGCATCGGAGACCGGATCCCGAACAATGGTAATATCTGCCATGCCGCCAAGGAGACAGACAGGGCCTTTCTGCGTGGAAATAAAGTTTCCAAGAGAGTAATAGACCAACATCTGATGTCCGCTGTCATCTGTCAGTGTCTCAAAATTCTGTAGCGTATGGCTATGGGCACAGATGGCAATATCGACACCCTGATGTAACAGCAACTGGAGAAATGTTTTCTCCTCGGTATCTGGTTCAGTGGAATATTCTGCTCCGGTGTGAAGAAAGGCGATGGTCATATCACTGATTTCCTTTGCTTTTTTGACATCGGATATTACCTGATCTGTGCGGAGAAGATCAACTGCATAATCCGGAAGTTCATCGTAAGGTTCATTGTTTACTGTAGTTGTGTAGTTGAGAAGGGAAAAAGTAACATCCTTACAACTGATGGTAGTGATTTCACCGGCACTTTCTGCGGAATCATGGATACCGAGGAGAGCAACTTCCGGGTGACTGGTTTCCCAGTATCGGATAGTATCGGTAATACCGGTGATTCCCTTGTCAAAAACATGGTTGTTTGCCTGTTCCACGATATCGAATCCGGCGGTAACAAGTGCATCACCGATTTCCACAGGGGATCCGAAAGCGGGATAAGAAGAAATGTTTGCGTGATCGGATACAAAGATGCTTTCTTCATTGACTGCGGCGAGGTCTGCGGCAGAGATATCATCCCGGATGTGTTCATACAGGTGATCATAATTCCATACGGTCTGTGTGGTATCTGCAGATTCATAGATTCCCTGATGAATCAGATTATCGCCGACGGCGACAAAATGAATGGTATTATTTTCCAGTTCCTGCTGTTTTTGCAGCTCAGCTTCCTGCTTTTGTTTTATTTGTTTCCGGAGTTCGGCCTCTTGGGCGGCGGCCCTTTGATGATTGTGATGGAGTGTGACGAATAAACCGATTCCGGCAGTCAGGATCAGACAGGAACAGGCAAGAAATATCTTTTGACGCCGGACCTGTTGCTGGCGTTTCCGTTTTTGTTCCAGTTTGCGTGATTCCCGCACCCGGCTGGTATTGTTTTGTGTGTTAGGTGTATCCATAAAGTTCCTCGTTGTTTCTCATTCTGTAATAATCATCGTAACTATTCAGCAGGTAGCATTCCGCAAGGTGTTTTGGCATGTGTTTTACCAAGATCCCGAGACATACAAGTCAAGTATCACCGAAGGTGATTAGAAATGCATATTGACTCGTAACTGCTAGAGCGTGTTTGAAAAATCATTCCCGCAATCTGCACGCCCCAGTTTGCGGCATATTTTGCCCGAATTCAGTTGCCGTAGCCCGCTACGGCGCCTTCATCCGGACAAAATCTCCCACAAATTGTGACGCACATCTTGCAGAAAGCCTTTTTCAAACACGCTCTAGGGTACTGAACAGTTATTGATTTTCTTTAGCTGACATATAAATATAACTATTATACACAAAAAGAAAGAAAGTGGCAAGAAAATCTCAAGCAAATTGTATAAAAAAAGTAAAGAACAGGTTACTGTTCACATTCCCGTGCAAAAAGCAGATGTTCCGGCATATAGTGAAACAAAGATCCGAAACGGGCAAAGATGATGAAGAAAAGAATTATCACATGGGTATTACTTCTGATGCTGATAACGGCTGAACTCTGTCCGGTGAAAATCCAGTGTGCGGTACAGCCGGCGCCGGAGATCAGCGCACCGGGAGCGGTACTTATGGAACCATCTACAGGAACTGTTTTATACGAAAAAAACGGAGAAGAACAGCGAAGTCCGGCAAGCATTACCAAAATCATGACTCTGCTTCTGATTTTTGAAGCACTGGAAGACGGACAGATTACGTTGGAGGAAGAGGCGGTAACCAGTGCCTATGCAAAAAGCATGGGGGGATCTCAGGTTTTTCTGGAAGAGGGAGAAAAACAGACAGTGGAGACCCTGATCAAATGTATTGTAGTTGCATCGGGAAATGATGCATCCGTGGTAATGGCAGAACATCTTGCGGGAAGCGAGGAAGAATTTGTCAAAAGAATGAATGAAAAAGCCGGAGAGCTTGGCATGCTACATACACAGTTTGAGGACTGCTGCGGACTTACAGATTCCGAGGAACATTATACCACGGCTTCTGATGTTGCAATTGTCTCGAGAGAACTGATTACCCGCTTTCCCCGTATCCTTGAGTATTCCTCTATCTGGATGGAAAATATTATCCACAGAACGGCACAGGGAGAGAAAGAATTCTGCCTGACCAATACCAATAAGCTGATTCGCAGTTATGAAGGGTGCGTTGGTCTGAAAACCGGAAGTACCAGTGTGGCAAAATATTGTGTATCAGCAGTTGCACAAAGGGGAGAGATGACGTTGCTTGCGGTAGTCATGGGTGCGCCGGATGCCAAGGTGCGATTTAAAGATGCGGCAGCCTTGCTTGATTATGGATTTGGAAAGTGTAATCTTTATCTGGATGAAAACAGGAAAAATCCGGATCCGGTACCTATAAAAGGAGGCGTGAAAGCGGAGGTGTCATGCCGGTATACAGGGGAATTCAGGTATCTGGATACAGAAGGGAAAAATCTTTCGCAGATAGAAAAGAAGATTGTGTATATGAAGAATCTGCAAGCACCGGTAAAAAAAGGAGATATCGTTGGCGAAGCACAGTATTTGCTGGATGGAAAGGTGATTGGCAAAACGGATATAGTGGCTGCAAAATCTGTAAAAAAGGCAGGTCTGTGGGATTATATCAAACATATCAGAAAGAGAATGATAAAGGGCGATGATTATTTGGCAGACAGGTAACTGCTTGATACAAAAACTGACGGGAATGAAACAGAAAACTGTTTTCCCGTCAGTTTTGAAAATGTAACAGTATCGGTTCCTGGTTTACATTACGATCTGCGCAGAACGTATCGGAATCATCACATCTCGAAAATTACTGCCTGATAACCTGGCATATGAAGGATATCTCCGTTAAGATCCAGTGTGTCCAGATTGTTCATCAGCACTTTTTTGTAAGTTCCAGGAAGAACAACGTCCTGAGCATCGTGCTGATAATTGGCAACTACCAGCAGAGTTCTGTCTGTGCCTTTTCTGTAATAAGCCATCAGATTGGTCTGTTCTTCTTTGTATGGGACAAATTCGCCGTATACAACCACATCTTTGTATTCCGGATTCTTGCGGAGGGCGATCAGCTCTTTGTACCAGTGATACATGGAATCCGGGCGATTTGCCTGTTCAGCGGCATTGATATCGGTATAATTCGGATTCACTTTCAGCCATGGGGTTCCTGTGGTAAATCCTGCATTAGCAGTTGCATCCCACTGGAATGGAGTACGGGCATTGTCACGGCTATAAGGAACAACAGCTTTGAAAGCGGATTCCGGAGTCAGTCCGGCGTCCAGTGCTACCTGATACTCGTCGAGGGTGCTGCAGTCATCAATTTCATCTATGGAGTGGAAAACAACATTTGTCATACCAAGTTCCTGTCCCTGATAGATGAAAGGCAGTCCGCGGAGCATAACGTTGACAGCGGCAAGCATTTTCTTACTGGTGTCGCTGACGTCTGCTTCCGGGATATAGTGGCTGACACCGCGAGGCTCATCATGATTTTCGATGATATTGGAGATGAATCCGATATCCCCCAGGCGTTTCTGGGTACCGAAAGCAGCTTTTTTGTATTCCTCACCCCATACAACCGGTTTGCATTTGTACCATCCGTCATCGGATTTGCCGGCGATGGTTTCGGCAAAATCAAACATGGAAGAGAAGTGACCATTGTTTCCGATAAATGCTTCCAGAGCATCCGGGCGATCGGTAAATATTTCACCTACAGTAAATGCTTGATGTTTTTCGAATGTTTCTGTTTTCATCTCATGCAGAAAGTCATCGATACCTTCCGCATCATGAAGCATGTTATCGATGCTTGCCAGCCCGTCATCACGGTCTGCAGGATAGCTGGTATAAATATTCGGCTTTTTAATGTTCATGATTGCATCGATACGGAAGCCGGCTACACCGCGATCCAGCCACCAGTTGATCATTTTGTATATTTCTTCCCGGAGTTTGGGATTCTCCCAGTTCAGATCCGGCTGTTTTTTGTGAAAGACATGCATGTAATATTTGTCGGTGTGTCCCGGCAGAAGATCCCATACAGGACCGCCGAAATAAGAACGCCAGTTGTTTGGTAATTTGTAATCCTTGGCATCTGCAATATAAAAATATTTACCGTATTCGCCGTCCGGATCTTCGCAGGCTTTTTTAAACCATTCGTGTTCGTCGGAACAGTGGTTGACAACCAGATCCATAACGATATACATATTACGGGATTTTGCTTCTTTTAACAGTTCGTCCATATCCTCCATGGTTCCAAATCTTGGATCGATATCATAATAATCGGAGATATCATATCCCTGATCTGCCAGTGGAGAACAATAGATCGGGGAGAGCCAGATAATATCGATTCCCAGATCTTTAAGATAATCCAGTTTGCTGATCACACCTTTCAGATCACCGATACCGTCGCCATTGGTATCGTAAAAACTTTTTGGATAAATCTGATATGCGGCTTTTTCGTGCCACCATTTTTTCTCTAACATTGTAGAATCCTCCTTGTGTATGGCCTGTGAATTATTTAGTGACATTATAGACAATGCTGAGGAGAAAAACCATCGAAAAACTGATTAAAAAGTATATTATTCTGACTTTTTGGAAAGATATAATTTTCGGTATTGCAGAGGAGTGATTCCGGTTTTGCGCTTGAAAAGTCGCTGAAAATTCCCCATATTATTGAATCCACATTCCAGACAGATTTCTGTTATCTGTGCATCACCTGTCTCTAACAGCCGGATGACCTTATTCAAACGGTAATCGTTAATATAATCGATGGGAGTTTTCCCGATAGAACGTTTGAAAAAGCGGCAGAAATACTGCTCGTTCATATTTACCTGGGAAGCCAGATCCTGCACATACAGTTTTTCATGGTAATGATCCGTGATATAAGAAAGCACGGTTTTGATGGCTGTGATCTTCTGACTTTCTGTTCTGGGCGACTGGCACATCAAACCGGCTTCCATGAGAATCCCGATGAGTTGAAGTATCCCTGCCTTGATCTGCAGCTGAGAGATGACATCATCCGTAAGAATCTGTTCGCCGGTGAGCAGAGTTTCTTTGCTTTGCGAAAAAATATGACTGATCTGTTGATAACAGCTACGGAAGACAGAAAAAAAGGGGCTGGTCTGATCGAGAAAACGGGGAAATGTCAGCTTATTCTGCGTCAGTGGAAGTAAAATGGATTCATCGATCGAGTCATAATCCTGGAAAAGGAGCATAGATGGTGAGAAAACAACTGCCTGTTCATCAAATTCCATACTCAGGGAACGCAGAGAATGAAGTTCTCCGCTGTTAATAAATAAAAAACATTCTCGGTCAGTTCCGTAAGGTTCCATATTGATATCCAGTTTGAAAGAACCGTGATGAAGATAAACGATTTCAACCTCCTCATGCCAATGATGGCGGACACGAAGGCGGTGACTGGGATTGCAAAAATGATAATAAGCACAGGGAAACAGGCGTGTACCGTGGGACTGCTTTTCTTTCAGAGACGGTTGCTGAGATGTCTGATTCATATAAAGTTCCTCCTGCTGATAAAATTATTTGGTAATTATCCGGAAGATAGTATTCCACTAAAAACCGAACAGTTGCGATACGTCTATCTTATCATACTAAACGGGTCTTTTCTATCATAGGATACATAGGAGGGGTAAAAATGAAAAGAATCTGGGAGCGGGAGATGTGGATAGTGCTGGGATTCCTTACCGGATGTTTTGCTCTTGGAATGGCAGGCGGGATCCTGTTTGCCAATCTTGCATATCCGTGCCGAAACGGACAAAATCAGATATTAGAATTGTATGCACTGACGCAGATTAAAAAGAAAGAAGGAAAATCAACAGAATATTTCTGTTATCTTCTGGAAAACAGAATATTTGCAGTTTTGTTTTTTATACTGACGGGACTTACAGGTGCCGCGCACTTTATTGTGGTGGCAGCGGCAGCCTGGATGGGATTTCTTGCAGGTGCGGTGGGAAGCCTTTTGATTCTGGAACTTGGACTGGAGGGATTCCTGATTTTTGCAGGTTCTTTATTTCCACAGGCTTTTGTATATTTTCCTGCAGTTGCACTGTTGATGACAAAAATTTACAAAGAAGGGGGAAATATCTGGAAGAAACCGGTAAAAGTAATAAGAATCTATTTTTTGACCGGTTTGATCGCAATGATTCTGTGTCTTTCAGGTGTTGTTTTTGAAGCATATATTAATCCGGTATGGATGAGATGGATTCTGGGACGATTATGCTGAGAAAATATTTTACAAGATATGGTAGACATAAGATTTAAGCGTTCGATATGTTGTAGTTTTGGATGAAAATTGGGAAATGTAGAGATAAATCTGAAAAATAAGGGTTTGCTTTTCTGAAAAAACACAGTTATAATAAATTTACATGCAAAAACAGGTGAGGTTTTTGCTCTATCATTATACAATGAGGACACGGGAAAATATGGAAACAGAGATAAAAATATTTATATCTTATTTACATAATACAAAAAGAATGTCCGGCAATACGGTGGTGTCCTATGAGAGAGATCTGAGGAAAATGATGCAGTATTTTCAGGAAGCACATCAGATTACCCGGGTACAGGATATCACGGAAACCAGTCTGAATTCTTATATGTTGTATCTGGAAAAGAATCATTTTGCAGCGTCTACGGTATCGAGAAGCGTAGCTTCCATGCGTGCGTTTTTCCAGTATCTGTATCAGGAGCATCTCATAGAAAATAATCCGGCAGATCATCTGCATCCGCCCAAGGTAGAAAAAAAGATGCCACAGATTTTGTCTGTGGAGGAAGTGGATCTGCTTCTTCGTCAGCCGTCGGACAGGACGCCGAAAGGATTGCGGGATCGGGCAATGCTGGAACTGTTGTATGCCACCGGAATCCGGGTCAGTGAACTGATTCATCTGGAAATGTCGGATGTGAATCTGGCGATGGGATATATTAATTGTCGGGATACGGACAGTGAGCGGGTGATCCCTTTTGGAAGCCAGGCAAAAAAGGCATTACAGCAATATATGCATACAGTGCGGAACGGGTTCCTGAAGGAGCAGGAAAGCGAAGTGCTTTTTACAAATTGTTCGGGAAAACCGATGAGCAGACAGGGATTCTGGAAAGTACTGAAACACTATGCACAGACTGCCGGGATCGAGAAAGATATTACGCCGCATACTCTGCGGCATTCGTTTGCTGCACATCTGATCCAGAACGGAGCAGACTTAAAAAGTGTGCAGGAGATGTTGGGACATTCGGATATATCGACAACGCAGATGTATCTGAATATGAATGTGTATAAAATCAGGGATGTTTATACCAAAGCACACCCGAGGAAATAAGAGGAGAGAAATTATTATGAGTATTCAACTGTTGAAAAAACTGCCAACACCGACGGAGATCAAAGCTGATTATCCGGTGACACAGAAAGTGGCACAGATCAAAGCGGAGAGAGATGAGATGATCCGAAAAGTATTTACCGGAGAGTCCGATAAGTTTCTGGTCATCATCGGACCTTGTTCCGCAGATAACGAAGAGGCAGTTTGTGAATATATCAACCGTCTGTCCAGGGTACAGGAAGAAGTGGCAGATAAGCTGATCCTGATTCCGAGAATCTATACAAACAAACCGAGAACAACCGGAGAGGGTTACAAAGGGATCCTTCATCAGCCGGATCCGGAGAAGAAACCGGATCTGCTGCATGGTCTGATCGCTATCCGTAAGATGCATATGCGTGCCATCGAGGAATCGGGTCTGACAGCAGCCGACGAAATGTTGTATCCGGAAACCTGGAGATATCTGGATGATATTCTTTCTTATGTTGCTATTGGAGCTCGCTCTGTGGAGAATCAGCAGCATCGTATGGTAGCAAGCGGTATGGATGTTCCAGTGGGTATGAAAAATCCAACCAGTGGGGATCTGTCTGTGATGCTGAATTCTGTTGTGGCAGCACAGATCAAACAGAACTTTATCTACAGAAACTGGGAGGCTGAGACGGACGGCAATCCGCTGGCTCATACAATTCTTCGCGGAGCAGTGAATAAACATGGCAATGCGATCCCGAACTATCATTATGAGGATCTGCAGTTCCTGCTGGAAAAATATAATGAGAGAGATCTGCAGAATCCGGCGACGATCGTGGATGCGAATCATTCGAATTCGAACAAGCAGTTTAAGGAGCAGATCCGTATTGTGAAAGAAGTGCTTCACAGCAGAAATGTTTCCGGGGATATTAAGAAGCTGGTGAAGGGCGTGATGATCGAGAGTTATCTGGTTGAGGGCAGCCAGAAGATCGGATGTGAGAATCACGTGTACGGAAAATCGATTACGGATCCTTGCCTGGGCTGGGAGGATTCGAGAGAGTTGCTGCATACGATTGCGGAGCTTTGTTAGGATAAAAAACAAAAAAATAAGAGTAGTTGGCTAAGGGGACGTGGCTGGCTTGCGATCCATGGGTGGACAACTTGGGCAGGGCAACTTTGAACTAATCACTAACTTCGACTAATTGACGCTGGTCAGCTGACCAGCGCCAAAGTCTACGTAAGTGCTGGATTTCAAAGCTTGCCCTGAACGCCCAAAAAGTGTTGTCCACCCATGGATTGCAAGCCAGCCACTGGTTTTGGCAAACGACGTTAAGTTTGGTTTATAAAGTGGTTTCGAGAATTTTGGACTCGGTGAATCCAAAATTGTTGTGATGCTTTTAGAGATAAACGAAAAGTCGTTTGTGAATGGTGTGAAAAAGAAGGCACAGAGTAAATCTGAAAAGTTCGTGTGTTATAAAAAACTGTTTTATGATATGTAAGAGAAACATGGCTAGAGCGGGTCTGAAAAATCATTTCCGCAATCTGCAAGCTCCGCTTTGTGGTATATTTTACTCTCATTCGGTTGCCGTAGCCCGCTACGCCGCCCTCATTCGGATAAAATCTCCTACAAATTGGGACTCGCAGCTCACGATAAGCCTTTTTCAGACACGCTCTAGCGTGGAGTTTTTTGGTTGAATAATTTCATCATCAGCAGGAATATTCCTCCGGTTATAAGAACGCTTCCGAACAGTGCGATATATCCACTCATTTTCATTTCAGACAGTATGCGGTAGAGAAACAGACCGCATCCACATCCAAGGATCATTCCACAACAGGGCAGGACGATCCATTCTACTGCCGGAAATCGAAATTTTACACTTTTATGTAAAAAGATCAGGTTTAATCCCGTAATGATAAGCTGGCTTAAAAGCAGTCCGGAGAGGTAGCCGCGGATTCCCATGTGGGGGATTGCGAAGGTCACGAAGAGGATTCGGATTCCAAGGCCGGCGATGTTCTGAATCAGGCATTGGACGGTGTGTCCCAGGCCGTTCAGGATCCCGGTCAGAGTGGCGGTGAGATAGAGGAAAGGACAGAGGAATGCCAGGATCTGTAAAAAGATGCCGGCGTCCTGGTTTCGGTAGAAGATCTGTGCCAGCTCTTTTCCGAAAAAGAAGAAGATTCCTCCGGATAAAAAGCCGAGCCACAGACAGTACTGAATGGTCTGTTCGGTAGAGCGGATGATTGCATCTTCTTTTCCGGCTGCCTGCTGTCCGGCGATGGTTGGGAGGAGCATCGTGGAGAGGGCGGACGTGATCGCAGAAGGAAATAAAATAAAGGGTAATGCCATACCGGTCAGTGCGCCATACAGACTGAGGGACTGTGCGTTTGTAAGTCCGGATGCTTCGAGTTTTCCTGGGATGAGGATGGCTTCGGTACTCTGTAAGAGGTTGACGAGCATGCGGTTCAGGGTGAGCGGGACGGATAAGGTAAGGATTTCCCAGAGGCAGGAACGGACGCGAAAGTCGGTAGTGCCTTTATAGGAAGGTTTCTGGAAAGCGAGACAGACAACGCAGAAGAAGCATGCCGCCAGTTCTCCGAAAAGCATGCCGCCAACGGCGAGAATCGGTGTCGGAGCAAGGTTTTGCTCCAGGAAAATCAGGTAAATGACATAAGAAGCACCCACCCGGGCAAACTGTTCCAGTAATTGTGATACAGCCGGAACCGTGGTTCGGCGGGTGGAAAAGTACCAGGCGTGGATGCAGGTGTGTATGGAACAGAGGGGCAGACTGAAAGCAAGCAGCTGCAGAAGTTCACAGCATCGGATCTCATGTAAGATATGAAGGCTGATCCAGGGTGCGCGGGTGTACAGAAAAAAGGACACGATCAGTGAAAGCCCCACAGAAAGTCCGCTGCCACTCAGGAAAAATACCCATCCCTTTCTCGGATTTCCCTTGGATAAAGCGGCGGAGCAGCAGCGGGATAAGGCACTCTGAATGCCGGCGGTGACACCGGAGAGGCAGAAAGCATAGACCGGGAAAATCATCTGGTAGATTCCCAGACCCTGTGCACCAATGGTGCGGGATAGGAATATCCTATAAAAGAAGCCAATCAGGCGACTCAAGATACCTGCACAGGTGAGGATGGCAGTACCGGTGAGGACAGGATGCTTCGCAGAAGAAAACATAACAAGCTCCGGGGCTTTTTTTAAAATATATGAGGCTGCCAGCCTTGACAGAACCGGGGAGTCGTGTTATATTGACAAAGGGTCATATCCCAGTAGATTACTAGGGAATCTGAAAGACCAAAGGAAACTTCCGGAAGGGAGGCAACATGAAATTATCAACGAAGGGCAGATACGGTCTACGAGCGATGATCGATCTGGCTGTATATAGTGAAAAAGAACCGGTGTCTATACAGAGTATAGCGGATCGGCAGAACATCTCCGAGCGTTATCTTGAACAGCTGATGGCCAGTCTGAAAAAGGAAGGACTGGTGAAAAGCATCCGGGGAGCCAACGGAGGGTACCAGCTGGCAAGACCGGCAATCGGTATCTCGGTTGGAGATATCCTTCGTGCACTGGAAGGAGATCTGCGGGCAGTAACCTGTCCGGCAAAAGGCGAAGAAGGAAACGGTGGCTGCGAAAATGCAGATCTGTGTGTGACGCGATATGTATGGCAGCGCATCAACGAAGGAATTACTCATGCAGTGGATACCATGTATCTCAACCAGTTGGTGGAAGAGAGTAAAAAACTGAAAGAAAAAGGACAGGTACAGCCTGCAGGCTGTCAGGGATAGGAGGCAAAATCATCATGAAGAAAATTATTTATCTGGATAATGCGGCAACCACAAAAGTTGCACCGGAAGTAGTAGAGGCGATGCTCCCGTATTTTACGGAGTACTATGGCAATCCGTCCAGCGTATATGAACTGGCAGGAATCAGCAAAAAAGCAGTGACAGAAGGAAGAGAAAAAGTAGCTTCTGTCATCGGAGCGAACCCGAATGACATCTACTTTACCGCAGGCGGTTCCGAGTCCGACAACTGGGCACTGAAAGCTACTTACGAAGCATATAAATCAAAAGGAAACCACATCATCACCACAAAGATCGAGCATCATGCGATCCTGCATACCTGTGAATGGCTGGAAAAACAGGGAGCAAAGATCACTTACATCGATGTAGATGAAAATGGTGTTGTAGATCTGGATCAGCTGCAGAAAGCCATCACACCGGAGACCATCCTGATCTCAGTCATGGCAGCAAACAATGAGATCGGTACCTTGCAGCCAATCAAAGAAATCGGTGCGATCGCAAAAGAACACGGTATTTTATTCCATACCGACGCTGTACAGGCATTTGGTCAGATCCCGATCAATGTAGACGAATGTCATATTGATATGTTAAGCTCCAGCGGACATAAGATCAACGGACCAAAAGGTATCGGATGTCTGTATATCCGCAAAGGACTGAAACTGCGTTCCTTCGTTCATGGTGGTGCTCAGGAGAGAAAAAGAAGAGCCGGAACAGAAAATGTACCGGGTATCGTAGGATACGGTGTGGCAGCAGAACGTGCACTTCGTACCATGGAAGAACGTACCGCAAAAGAAATCGAAGTAAGAGATTACATGATCAAAAAGATCCAGGAAGAGATCCCGTACTGCAAACTGAACGGACATCCAACACTGCGTCTGCCGAACAATGTAAACTTCAGCTTCCAGTTTATCGAGGGAGAATCTCTGCTGATCATGCTGGATATGGCAGGTATCTGTGCATCCAGTGGTTCCGCCTGTACTTCCGGATCTCTGGATCCTTCTCATGTACTGCTAGCTATCGGACTGCCTCATGAGATCGCACACGGTTCCCTGCGTCTGACACTGAGCGAAGAAACTACAAAAGAAGATGCGGACTTCGTTGTAGAACAGATCAAAGGTATCGTAGAGCGTCTGAGAAGCATGTCTCCGCTGTACGAAGACTTTATGAAAAAACAGAATAAATAACAGAAAAAAATAACATACGAATATACGGAGGAAATATAGATATGTATAGTGAAAAAGTAATGGATCATTTTCAGCATCCGAGAAATGTCGGGGAAATCGAAAACGCCAGCGGTGTAGGTACCGTAGGTAATGCAAAATGTGGAGATATCATGAGAATGTATCTGGATATCGATGACAACGGTATCATTCAGGATTGCAAATTCAAAACATTCGGTTGTGGTGCAGCTGTCGCAACCAGCAGTATGGCCACGGAACTGGTAAAAGGAAAAACCATCCAGGAAGCTCTGGAAGTAACCAACAAAGCCGTTATGGAAGCGCTGGACGGACTGCCTCCTGTAAAAGTTCACTGTTCCCTGCTGGCTGAGGAAGCCATCCACGCAGCACTGTGGGATTATGCGGAGAAACATCACATCAAGATCGAAGGCTTAAGCAAACCGAAGTCCGATATCAGTGAAGGGGAGACCGAAGAGGAAGAATATTAATGAAAAAAAAGGTAGTTGTAGGGCTGTCCGGAGGAGTTGACTCCTCTGTGGCAGCCTGGCTGTTAAAAGAACAGGGTTACGATGTGATCGGAGTAACCATGCAGATTTGGCAGGACGAGCCGGAGCTGATCCAGGAAGAAAACGGGGGATGCTGCGGCCTTTCTGCCGTTGACGATGCCAGAAGAGTGGCACAGATCCTTGATATTCCATATTATGTTATGAATTTCAAAAAAGAATTCAAGGCAAATGTCATGGACTATTTTGTGGACGAGTATCTGCACGGCCGCACACCGAATCCGTGTATCGCCTGCAACCGCTATGTAAAATGGGAGTCCCTGCTGCAAAGAAGTCTTGCCATCGGTGCGGACTATATTGCCACCGGACATTATGCAAGAATCGAGCAGCTGCCAAACGGCAGATATGCGATCCGCAATTCTGTGACTGCGGCAAAAGATCAGACCTATGCACTGTACAATCTGACACAGGAACAGTTAAAGCGGACACTAATGCCGGTAGGTGAGTACTCCAAAGACCAGATCCGTGTCATGGCAGAAAAGATCGGACTTCCGACCGCACACAAAAAAGATTCTCAGGAGATCTGCTTTGTGGATGATAACGATTATGCAGGATTTATCGACGGGTACGGTCAGGGAAAAGTGCCGGAAGGCAATTTTGTGGACAAAGACGGTAAAGTTCTCGGACGTCACAAAGGAATCACCCGTTATACGATTGGACAGAGAAAAGGACTGAATATCGCACTTGGAAAACCGGTATTTGTACAGAAGATATGCCCGGAAACCAATGAAGTGGTTCTTGGAAGTAACGAAGATCTGTTTACGACCACTGTGCGGGCAAACCGCCTGAACTTTATGGCAGTGGAAGACATTCCGGAAGAGATCGGAGCTCTCGGAAAGATTCGTTATAATCACAGAGGGGATACCTGCAAAGTAAAACGAATCGGTGAAGACTTACTGGAATGCCACTTTGATACTCCGGTCAGGGCAGTGACACCGGGACAGGCACTGGTACTGTACCAGGGAGAGTATGTGCTGGGAGGGGGAACCATTGTATGACGGGCCGGAAAGGAACCATTCCATATGAAGGAAGAATAACTGCAGACTGTCATATCCACACGGAATTTTCGTCCGACAGCGAGACAAAAATCACAGATCAGATAGAACGTGCCATCGCACTGGGACTGGATCATATCTGTTTTACAGATCATATGGATATGGATTATCCGGAGGGAGAATTCGAACTGGATACGGATGCCTATGTAAAACGGGTACTGGAGCTACAGGAAGAATACAAAGACCGGATCCGCATCTGCCTTGGTGTGGAACTGGGCATGCAGGAGCATCTGAAAGACCGCCAGCAGGCCTATATTGAAAAATATCCTTTTGATTTCGTCATTGGTTCCATGCATCTGATCCACGGAGAAGACCCTTATTTTGGAAAAATATATGAAGAAATGGGGGATGAAGAGGCGTATCGTGAATACTTCCGGGCAACTCTGGAAAACTTAAAAAGAGCACCGAAGATCCATACACTGGGACATCTGGACTATGCGGTGCGCTACGGGAAAGAGAAAGACAGATATTATTCCTATGAGAGATTTTCACAGGAAATCGATGCGATCCTGCAGTATCTGATCAGTCATCAGATTGCACTGGAAGTAAATACAGCAGGTCTTCGAATGCTTGGCTTTACCAATCCCCACCCGGATGTGATCCGCAGATACCGGGAAATGGGCGGAGAACTGATTACAGTCGGTTCCGACGGTCATGTGCCGGAGTATCTGGGCTATGGATTTGACCGACTTCCGGAATTACTGTCTGACTGTGGATTCGATTCTTATACAGTGTTCAGAAAGGGAAAACCGGAATTCAGAAAAGTTTTGGTGAAAATTTGAAAATATGCTTGAATTTTTCAGGCAAATTAGGTAGAATAATTACAGGTTGATGTTTCTTTAACAATCTTATAGAAACCTCACAAATTTTATTTACTTTTTAGGAGGAATGAAAATCATGGCAGTAAAAGTAGCAATTAATGGTTTTGGACGTATCGGTCGTCTGGCATTCAGACAGATGTTTGGAGCAGAGGGATTTGAAATCGTTGCAATCAACGACCTGACTTCCCCAAAAATGTTAGCACACTTACTGAAATATGATTCCACACAGGGAAAATATGCTCTGGCTGACACAGTAAAAGCTGGTGAAGATTCTATCACTGTTGATGGAAAAGAAATCAAAATCTACGCAAAAGCTAATGCAGCTGAACTTCCTTGGGGAGAAATCGGTGTAGATGTAGTTCTGGAGTGTACTGGATTCTATACATCCAAAGACAAAGCTCAGGCTCATATCGATGCTGGTGCTAAACATGTTATCATTTCCGCTCCGGCTGGAAACGATCTGAAAACAATCGTTTACAACGTAAACCATGAAACTCTGACAGCAGATGATCATATCATCTCTGCAGCTTCCTGTACAACAAACTGCCTGGCTCCTATGGCAAAAGCTCTGAATGACCTGGCACCGATCAAATCCGGTATCATGTGCACAATTCACGCTTACACAGGAGATCAGATGACTCTGGACGGACCGCAGAGAAAAGGCGATCTGAGAAGATCCCGTGCAGCTGCAGTTAACATCGTTCCAAACAGCACAGGTGCTGCAAAAGCTATCGGTCTGGTTATCCCGGAACTGAACGGCAAACTGATCGGTTCTGCACAGCGTGTTCCAACTCCTACAGGATCCACAACTATCCTGACAGCAGTTGTTGAAGGTAACGTAACAGTTGATCAGATCAACGCAGCTATGAAAGCAGCTTCTAACGAGTCCTTCGGATACAACGAAGACGAAATCGTATCCAGCGATATCGTTGGTATGAGATTCGGTTCTCTGTTTGATTCTACTCAGACAATGGTTCTGCCACTGGAAAACGGTACAACAGAAGTACAGGTTGTTTCATGGTATGACAATGAGAATTCTTACACAAGCCAGATGGTAAGAACAATCAAACACTTCGGAAAACTGCTGAATGCATAATCCATAGGCTCATTGGGGGTCCGGTCTCTTTGGACCGGGCTCCTTTTTTATACAGCTGCGGCTGTAATTGCACAGATGTGCGAATAATAAAAAGGAGGCATATGCCAATGCTTAATAAAAAATCTGTTGATGATATCAACGTAAAAGGCAAAAGAGTTCTGGTTCGTTGCGACTTCAACGTACCTCTGCAGGATGGAAAGATCACAGACGAGAACCGTCTGGTAGCAGCACTTCCTACTATCAAAAAACTGATTGCTGATGGTGGAAAAGTAATTCTGTGTTCTCATCTTGGCAAACCGAAGGGAGAGCCGAAACCAGAATTATCTCTGGCACCGGTTGCAGTAAGACTGAGCGAACTGCTGGGACAGGAAGTAAAATTTGCAGCTGATCCGGAAGTTGTCGGACCAAACGCAAAAGCAGCTGTAGAAGCTATGAAAGACGGCGAAGTAATCCTTCTGGAGAACACCCGTTATCGTGCAGAAGAAACCAAAAATGGAGACGAATTCTCCAAAGAACTGGCTTCCCTGTGTGATATATTCGTAAATGATGCATTCGGAACCGCTCACAGAGCTCACTGCTCTAACGTAGGTGTTACAAAATATGTAGATACTGCTGTTGTTGGATATCTGATGCAGAAAGAGATCGATTTCCTTGGCAATGCAGTAAACAACCCGGAAAGACCATTCGTTGCTATCCTGGGTGGAGCAAAAGTTTCCAGCAAAATTTCCGTAATCAACAACCTGCTGGATAAAGTAGATACTCTGATCATCGGCGGTGGTATGGCTTATACTTTCGCAAAAGCAGAAGGTGGTACCATCGGTGTATCCCTGTGTGAAGATGATTATCTGCAGTATGCTCTGGATATGAAGAAAAAAGCAGAAGAAAAAGGTGTAAAACTGCTTCTGCCTGTAGATAACAGAATCGGTGATGAATTCTCTAACGACTGTAACATGAAAGTTGTTCCATGTGGACAGATTCCGGATGGCTGGGAAGGTCTGGATATCGGACCGGAAACAGAAAAACTGTTTGCAGACGCTGTAAAAGATGCTAAGACTGTAGTATGGAACGGACCGATGGGATGCTTCGAAATGCCGAACTTCGCACACGGTACCGCAGCAGTAGCAAAAGCTCTGGCTGAGACAGACGCTACAACCATCATCGGTGGTGGTGATTCCGCAGCAGCTGTTAATATCCTGGGATTTGGTGACAAGATGACTCACATCTCTACCGGTGGTGGAGCTTCCCTGGAATTCCTGGAAGGAAAAGAACTGCCAGGTGTAGCAGCAGCAAACGATAAATAAGAATCAGATCCTGGAAAGGATACAAGAAAAGAGGAAACGTAACATGGCTAGAAAAAAAATTATTGCCGGTAACTGGAAAATGAACATGACTCCAAGTGAGGCTGTTAAACTGGTTGAAACTCTGAAACCACTGGTAAAGAATGACGAAGTAGACGTAGTATTCTGCGTACCTGCTATCGACATCGTTCCTGTAGTAGAAGCTGCAAAAGGAACTAACATCCAGGTTGGTGCTGAGAATATGTACTTCGAAGAAAAAGGTGCTTACACCGGAGAAATCTCCCCGAACATGCTGGTAGATGCAGGCGTAAAATACGTTGTTCTGGGACATTCCGAGAGAAGAGGATACTTCGGAGAAACAGATGAAGATATCAACAAAAAAATGCACAAAGCATTCGAACATGGACTGACACCTATCATGTGCTGTGGTGAGTCTCTGGAACAGAGAGAGCAGGGTGTAACCATGGACTTCATCCGTCAGCAGGTTAAGATTGGCTTCCAGGGTCTGACAGCAGATCAGGCAAAGAAAGCCGTTATCGCTTACGAACCAATCTGGGCAATCGGAACCGGAAAAACAGCTACTACTGAGCAGGCTCAGGAAGTATGCGGTAAGATCCGTGAGTGCATCGCTGAAGTATACGATGATGCTACAGCAGCAGAGATCCGTATCCAGTACGGTGGATCCGTAAACTCCAAAACAGCAGCAGACCTGTTTGCTCAGGCAGACATCGATGGCGGACTGGTTGGAGGCGCTTCCCTCAAAGAAGAATTCGGACAGATCGTAAACTACAAATAAATCCTTACATTTGTAAAAAGTAAATAAAGAAACGTGTCAAAACGCCACGAAGCGCATTGGATCTGGTGGTATTCAGCAGATCCAATGCGCTTCGTGGCGTTTTATAATTTTATCATGATCACTTTTAAATGAAAAATACACGATCATTTAAAACGTGATAATTTTACAAAATATCAATATACTCTCCGGCGAGGGCTTTGTTCATGCTTCTGACAGCACAGAATTTGCCGCACATGCTGCAGGTATCGCTGTGGTCATCTTCCGGCATTCTGCTGGCGCGGATGGATTTGGCAGTTTCCGGATCTAAAGCACAGGCATACTGGGCATCCCAGTCGAGCACACGACGTGCATCTGCCATTTTATCATCTATATCACGGGCGCCGGGGATTCCTTTGGCAATATCAGCTGCATGAGCTGCGATTTTGGAGGCAATGATTCCCTGCTTGGTATCTTCTACATTTGGAAGAGCCAGATGTTCGGCTGGTGTTACATAACAAAGGAATGCAGCACCGTTCATGGCAGCAACGGCGCCACCGATGGCTGCGGTGATATGGTCATATCCGGGAGCAATATCGGTGACAAGTGGTCCGAGTACATAGAAAGGAGCTCCCATACAGATGCTCTGCTGGACTTTCATATTGGCAGCTACCTGATCCAGAGGCACATGTCCGGGACCTTCCACCATAACCTGTACATTATGATCCCATGCACGTTTTGTCAGTTCTCCGAGACGGACCAGTTCTTCAATCTGGCATACATCGGTTGCATCTGCCAGACATCCCGGCCGGCAGGCATCACCTAAAGAAATGGTCACATCATATTCTTCACAGATATCAAGAATTTCATCATAATACTCATAGAATGGATTTTCCTCTCCGGTCATGCTCATCCAGGCAAAAACCAGACTTCCTCCACGGCTGACGATATTCATTTTTCGTTTGTGCTTTTTGATCTGCTCGATGGTTTTTCGTGTGATTCCGCAGTGGAGAGTGACAAAGTCCACACCGTCCTCCGCATGCATCCGGATCACATCTATAAAGTCTTTTGCGGTCAGAGTTGCAAGATCACGCTGATAATGAATAACGCTGTCATAGACAGGAACCGTACCGATCATAACCGGACATTCACTTGTCAGTTTACGGCGGAAAGGCTGGGTATTTCCATGGCTGGAAAGATCCATGATGGCTTCGGCACCGAGTTCCACAGCGCTCATTACTTTCTTCATTTCGATATCATAGTCTTTACAGTCACGGGAAACACCGAGATTGACATTGATTTTTGTGCGGAGCATACTTCCCACACCTTCCGCGCTTAAACAGGTGTGATTTTTATTGGCGCAGATTGCTACTTTACCTTCTGCAACAAGCGTCATCAGTTTACTGACATCCATATGTTCCTTTTCGGCTACAAGGCTGATTTCGGGTGTGATGATTCCCTTGCGTGCCGCATCCATCTGAGTGGTGTAATTTTTCATGTTGTTTTGCCTCCATTCTTTTCACATACATAATAAAAAAGTATCTGTTTTTGACGTCAGCAAAACACAGACGTATCCATGCAGAACAAAAATCCATACGTCCGGACAATATATAGAAGTAGTTGCTGACGCCTGCATCAGAAAGCAGGTTCCGGGTTTCTGATGCTGAACAAAATCATAAGATCTTGTCTTTTTTTCAGCGGTACAAGGTGGTGTCCCCGATGTATCGCTTTTGACAGCCGGATATACTGAGCGAAGTAAAAAGGACCCTTACCTGAGTAAGGATCCTGTGATCTGTCTGATGGAAAAAAGAAACAGTGTGTGTATGTCTACCTCTTTTATCCGGTATATCTTTCCTACGTTGGCATTATCCAAATCAGGTTTTCGGGTCGAAACGGAATCACGTCTCCTCTCAGCCGGCTTTCACCAGCTCCCCGTCAGCAATATAAAGGTTGTCTTGGTGTTATTATGTATCAGAATAGATGAAAATGCAAGAGAAAATTCAAAACAGTAGTGTCTGGCAGGAAAATTCGGAGAAATTTCAGTGTAGCAGACACTTCGCACTTCACAAGTTCACTTTAGTGTGGTAAAATGGGCGAAAAGTGATGTTGCCCTCTGTGGCGGAAAAGGAGAAAAAGGATATGGCAGAAAGAGTCATTAAAGCAGCTTTGCTTGGTTTTGGCACCGTAGGTGGTGGTGTATATAAAGTGTTAAAAATGCAGCAGGAAGAGATGGTTTCAAAGCTGGGAGCCAGAGTGGAACTGAAGAAGATACTGGTTCGGAATATAGAGAAAGCGGCTCAGAAGACAGACGATCCGTCACTGCTTACGAATAACTGGAAAGAGATTGTAGACGATCCGGAGATTGAGATTGTAATCGAGCTGATCGGAGGCATCGAACCGGCGAGAACTTATATTCTGGAAGCACTGGAGGCAGGAAAGAATGTCGTGACGGCAAATAAGGATCTGATCGCAGCGGACGGTCACATTCTGTTAGATACCGCTGCAAAGAACAAAAAAGATTTTCTCCATGAAGCAGCAGTGGCCGGCGGAATCCCGATCATCCGCCCGATCAAACAGTGTCTGGCAGGCAATCATATTTCTGAAGTTATGGGTATCGTGAACGGTACGACTAACTTTATCCTGACCAAGATGAGCCAGAACGGTATGGAGTTTGCTGATGCTCTGAAACTGGCGCAGGATCTCGGCTATGCGGAAAGTGATCCGACAGCGGACGTGGAAGGTCTGGATGCGGGAAGAAAAGTGGCGATCCTCGCCAGTGCAGCGTTCAATTCCAGAGTGACTTTTGATGATGTATATACCGAAGGAATCACCAAAATCACGGCAACGGATATCGAATATGCCAACGAGATGGGATGCGTGATCAAACTTCTTGGCGTGGCTAGAAATACACCGGAAGGAATCGAGGCGAGAGTCCATCCGATGCTGATCGATGTGAATCATCCGCTGGCATCGGTTAATGACGCATACAATGCCGTATTTGTACAGGGAGATGCGGTGCAGGACGCGATGTTCTACGGCCGTGGCGCAGGAGAACTGCCTACAGCGAGTGCGGTAGTCGGTGATGTCTTTGATATTGTAAGAAATATTCTGCATGACTGCTGTGGAAGAATCGGATGTACCTGTTATAAGAACCTTCCGATCAAACATATGAACGAGATCAGCAGCAAATTCTTCATCCGTATGTTCGTGGAAGACCGTCCGGGTGTCCTGGCAAATATCGCCAGCGTGTTCGGCAACAGTGGGGTCAGTCTGGCACAGGTTATCCAGAGAAGAAAGAAAGACCAGTATGCAGAGATCGTTGTGATCACAGATGAAGTGAAAGAAAAGAATCTGAAAGATGCACTGGCAGTGGCAAAAGGAATGTCTACTGTGAAAGAAATTTCCGGTATGATCCGTGTGGCATAAATAACTTGCAAGTCCTCTCATATAAAGTTATAATGTAACTATTCGTTCAATAGTGACGAAAGTGTTACAAAAACAGGAAGAAATATCAGGCAAAATGCCGATAAATACTGACTGAAGACTTTATATGGGAGGATTTTTTGCATGGAACAGTCAAGAGCCTGGGTGCAGGCGTTAAGAGAAAATATCGGAAAGGTTCTGGTCGGGAAAGAGGAGACTATTGATCTGGTACTGACCACACTGGCAGCGGGAGGACACGTACTTCTGGAAGATGTACCGGGAACCGGAAAGACGATGCTGGCGAAGTCATTATCCAGATCACTGGATGCTGATTTCGGACGTATTCAGTTTACACCGGATCTTCTGCCATCGGATATCACTGGACTGAACTATTATAATCAGCAGGCAGGTGAATTTCAGTTTCGCCCGGGTCCTGTATTTGCCAATATTATTCTGGCAGATGAGATCAACCGCGCGACTCCGAGAACTCAGGCAAGTCTTCTGGAATGTATGGAGGAACGCCAGGTGACGGTAGACGGGGTGACAAGAAAACTGGCAGAACCTTTCTTTGTTATTGCAACCCAGAACCCGTTGGAAACGACAGGAACTTTCCCCCTTCCGGAAGCACAGCTGGATCGTTTCTTTATGAAACTGTCGATGGGACTGCCGGATAAGAAAGAAGAAGTGGGAATTTTAAAGCGTTTTATACTGGATCAGCCGTATGAAACATTGCAGGCAGTATGTAAAAAAGAACAGATTCTGGCAGCGCGGGAGCAGGTAAAGAAGGTTCATGTACATGAACTTCTGCTGGAGTATATGGCAGATCTGGTACAGGCGACAAGAAAAGACAAAGAGATTCTGTCCGGTGTGAGTCCACGTGGAACGATGGCGCTTCTTCGGGCATCTCAGGCGTATGCATGGATCCGGGGAAGAGACTATGTGGTGCCGGAGGATATCAAAACAGTAGCCGGTCCTGTCATGGCACATCGTCTGGTATTGTCAAGAGGATTTGGCGGGGCAGTTACCGGTCAGACAAAGATTGAGGAGATTCTGGGACAGGTGAGCGTGCCGACAGAAGAATGGGAGAGATAGCAGATGATCATTATAGTAGTACTGATCGGTGCATTTGTGATGAATGCTGTGCTGGTGAAGAGCTACGGGCATCTGTGGGAAAAACATCTGGATGCACGTGTGGAATTTCAGAAAGAACCTTCTCTGGAAGGGCGGGATGCCATACTGACGGAAACCATCTATAACAGAAAATGGCTGTTTCTTCCTGTGTTGCAGGTGGGATTTCAGATGCACCGGAATCTTCGGTTTGCCGACGGAGAAAATACAAGTGTCTCGGATCAATGTTATAAAAGAGATATCTTTTCGGTAGGCAGTTATCAGAAAATTACCAGGACGATTTCATTCTACTGTTCCAGGCGTGGATATTATGAACTGTCTCAGGTGGAACTGGTGACAAGAAGTCCGCTGATGAATGGAAAATTCTATAAAACACTGGAATCGCCGGATCATTTCTATGTGTATCCGCGGATGGTGGATGAGACCAGGCTGGAGATCCCCTTTCAGAAAATAATGGGAAGTGTGCTGTCCCGGAAGAATCTGTATGAAGATCCTTTTGAATTTCGGGGAATCCGGGAATATCAGCCGACAGATCCGATGCATAAGATTAACTGGAAAGTATCTGCACGGACGGATCAGTGGATGGTCAATCTCTATGATTCCACATCTGCACAGGAAGTGGTGGTTTTGCTGGATGTAGAAGACGAGACCATCTGGAAATTTGATGCGATCCACGAAGAGGGGATCCGGCTGGCAGCAGCCCTGGTTTCCCGCCTGTTGCAGAATGGAATTCCTGCGGGGATCCGTACCAATGGACGAGATCTGAAGACAAAAGCATGTTTCAGCCTGGAACCGGGTACCGGATCACAGCAGGTGCGTGCGTTGTATGAAGGACTGACACGGCTGGATCTGGATCAGAAAGCAGAACACATGGAAGTGATCCTGGATCGTCTACGGGAAGAAGCGAACAGGGGAAACCGGACCTATGTGATGATTTCCAAAAATCAGAGAGAGAGCTGTTATGACGGATTCAGCAGGCTTCTGAACGAAGGAGGAACCGGTGTATGGATCGCTACCTTATATGAGGATATGGAATGGAAACTTCCGGACAGCCGAAATATGACAGCACTTCGATGGGAGGTGGCAAAATGAAGCAGTTGAAGATAACCAAACGACAGGCGGCACTGATGCTTCTGGAGCTGTGTCATGGATTTTTGATCTTATTTGCCATCTATGCGTGTGTAGTGGTAATATCCGGGCATGGAAGCGAACCGTTTGTACTGGTGGGATGTCTGCTGTTTCCGCTAAATGCAGGCCTGTTTCTGGCAGAGAAGAAAGCAACTCATTTCTGGCAGTTCGGAATCGTTACGTTGCTTCTGATCGGAGGGTCTGTGATGCTTGCAGGAAGTGGTGTTTGCGGAATCTGGACAGGAATTCTGGGAGTTATTGCGGCATTTTCCTATTTTTATGGGAGGGCATCAAAGAAAACCTGTTGGTTGAAGATTCCGTCGTATCCATGGCTTGGAATTGCTCTGGTTCTGTATTTTCTTGGTCAGCATTTTGTGTCGGATACGGCGATTCGGATTGCTCCGGTTCTTGCGGCATTATATTATCTGCTCTGTAATTTCCATATCAACCTGAAAGAGGTGGATTCTTTTTTAAAAACACATGCATCTCTGGAAAGACTTCCGGTACGGCGGCTAGCTAAGATCAACCAGGGGATGATGTGGCTGGTTTCCGCAGTTACGGCGGTGGCCATGATCGCAGCTCCTTATCTGGGTATTGATCAGCTGATCCGGAAGGGTGGTCAGGCGTTAAAAACTGTGATACGCTGGCTGCTGCATCTGATTCCGAATTCACCGGCGCAAGAGGGAACGATGGCAGCAGAGCAGACGAACCAGATGATGCAGGCGACTGCCAGCAGAGAGATTCCGTGGCTTTTGGAACTGTTGTACAAATTGCTGGATCTGATCGGCTGGATGATCGGTATCAGTCTGGTGCTTGTGTGCGTTTTTGTTGGAGTGCGGGCGCTGTATCGATTGTATCTGCATTTTAATGAAAAGACCGAGGAAAACGGAGACAAGATCGAACGATTACTGCCACCACCGGCAGCTGAAAAAAAGAAAAATCTGAACCGGAAAAAGAAAGAGCATCTTTTCTGGAATCGATCTGCAGATGGAAGGATCCGAAAGCACTATCGGAAAAAAGTTCTCGAAAAACTGAAAGGATCCCCGGACAGTGCCTGGACACCAACCCAGACTGCAGGTCACATGGAGCTAGAGGATGCCGATGCGAAAGTATTTGCACAGATTTATGAGAAAGCGCGATATGCAGGAACATCCTGCACAAAAGAAGAGATGGAGAAGATGCTTCGGATACGATAAAACTCTTGTGGAGCAGAAAAAGCTGAAAGTACTGTAAACTTTCAGCTTTTTCTTTTTATGGCTTACTTTCTTTGTACTTCTGTGGTACAATCGTGTGTGCATGTCCATTATGGGATGTAAAGATAAAATGGAGGGATACTCAAGTATGAGCAAGAAAAAAGGAGAAGGCCTGAAATCATTTAACAAAGGGTTTAGCGTTCCGGACACTTACATTATTATTTTCTTTGTGGTTGTCCTTGCCGCGATCGTTACGTTCTTTGTTCCGAAGGGCTACTACGAAACACAGGATGTTACGTACATGATGAACGGGGTGGAGAAGACCCGTACGGTAATTAAAGATGGAAGTTTCCAGTATCTGACAGACGATGCGGGAAAAGCAGTCACAGAAGGGGTTACCTTATTCAGTGGTGACGGCGAAAGTGGTTTCTTTAATTACATGTTTAATGGAATTGTCAGCGATTCTGCGATTCAGATCATTGCATTTTTGCTGGTAGTGGGTGGTGCGTTTGGTATCATGATTCGGACAGGAGCCATCGAAGCGGGACTGGTCGGACTGATCCGCAAGGCAAAAGGGGCAGAAAAATTGCTGATTCCGGTTCTTTTTGTACTGTTTTCTCTAGGCGGGGCTGTTTTTGGAATGGGAGAGGAAGCACTTCCGTTTACCATGATTTTGTGTCCACTGTTTGTTGCGGTTGGATATGATACGGTCATTGCAGTTCTGGTTACTTATGTGGCAACACAGATTGGTTTTGGTGCTTCCTGGATGAACCCGTTTTCTGTGGGTATCGCACAGGGAATTGCCGGTATTGATGTGTTTTCCGGTGCGGGATTCCGTATGGCGATGTGGGTGGTATTTACTGCACTCGGCTGTGGAATGACCATGTTCTATGCAGCGAAAGTGAAAAAAACACCGACGATCTCGGTTGCTTATAAGACAGATCAGTATTTCCGTGAGCAGAACGAGAAAACAGGTATCGATGATGGTCATTCTTTCGGGATCGGACACATTCTGGTTCTGCTTACACTGGCTGTTACCGTTGTATGGGTAGTCTGGGGTGTTATGAAAAAAGGGTATTATATGCCTGAGATTGCGACACAGTTCTTTATCATGGGTATCGTTGCAGGTGTGATCGGCGTGATGTTCCATCTGAACGATATGAAGATGAATGATATTGCAACTTCTTTTAAAAATGGTGCAAAAGATTTGATCGGAGCGGCTCTGGTTGTAGCCATGGCGCAGGGAATCATGCAGGTACTCGGTGGTTCCGATCCGACAACTCCAACCGTGATCAATACGATCATGTATGGAATCTCTAAAGCACTGGCAGGACTTTCCGGTGCGGCAGCAGCTGTGCTGATGTATCTGTTTCAGTCCGTATTTAATTTCTTTGTGGTATCCGGATCCGGACAGGCAGCAGTCACGATGCCAATCATGGCTCCGCTGGCAGATCTGCTGGGAGTTACCCGTCAGACTTCGGTACTTGCTTTCCAGCTGGGAGATGCATTTACCAATCTGATCGTTCCGACTTCCGGATGTCTGATCGGTTCTCTGGCTATTGCCAGAATCGAGTGGTCCAGCTGGATCAAGTTCATGTGGAAATACCTGGGTGTGCTGATGATCGGTGCTGTGATCACGATTTTGATTGCGGTTGGAATCGGATTCTGATGATGGTATTGTTCACGGAAACAGATTGAAGGAAAAGGGAATCTATTGTAAAATAAAGCGTGTAGATGGAAAATTATTTTCCACTACACGCTTTTTGTTCTTTTTGTTGAAAGGAAGCGTTTAATATTTATGTTGCAGGAAGGATTACAGACGTATGAAATTAATTAAAAATATCAATGTATATGCACCGGAACATCTTGGAAGCAAGGATGTGCTGATCATCGGAGATAAAATTGCAAAGATAGAAGAGGCAGGATGCATGCCAGAGATACCGTATCTCACAGCGGAGGATATTATTGACGGCAGTGGAAAGATTCTGACACCGGGTTTTATTGACTGCCATGTGCATATTCTTGGCGGTGGCGGAGAGGGAGGTTTTGCCAACCGCACGCCGGAAGCGACGGTGGAAGGGCTTACAAAGTTCGGTGTCACCACAGTGGTCGGATGTCTTGGAACGGACGGTATCGGAAGAGATATGTGCGCGCTGGTGGCAAAAGCAAAAGGGTTATGTGAACAGGGAATGTCAGCTTACTGTTATACCGGAAGCTATCAGATTCCGGTGCACACACTGACGGACAGCATCACAAAAGATATCATGATGATTCAGGAAATCATCGGAACCGGAGAAATCGCCATTTCCGATCATCGTTCTTCCCAGCCGACGTTTGAAGAATTCGTTCGTGTGGTGGCGGATACGAGACTGGGCGGTGTTCTTTCAGGAAAAGCAGGTGTTGTCAATGTGCATCTCGGGGACAGTCCGAGATGCATGGATCTGATCGAGCGCGTGGTGGCAGAGACCGAGATACCGGCCTCTCAGATTCTTCCGACTCATATCAACCGGAACGAGAAACTGTTCTGTAAGGCCACTGAATATGCAAAGAATGGTGGAAATGTTGATTTTACCGGCAACGAAGATATCGATTACTGGGAAACTATCTGTGATGAAGTCAGAGTATGCAACGGGATCCGGCGGATGATGGAAGCAGGGGTGGATCCGAAACACATCACCATTTCTTCCGATGGTCAGGGAAGCCTGCCCATGTATACGGCCGGAGGAGAATTCCTTGGAATGGGCGTCGGACAGTCCAGTTGTCTCCTGAAAGAGGTCAAAGAGTGTGTATGTAAAGCAGACATTCCTCTGGAGATTGCCATCTCCACCATCACGGCCAATCCGGCGCGGATTCTGCAGTTGAAAGATAAGGGAAAGATTGAGGAAGGGTGCGATGCGGATCTTTGTATCCTGAATCAGGAACTGGATCTCGTGGAAGTGATAATAAGAGGAAAATGCAGAGAAAGCATCTGCTGACAGGAACTCCCCACTTGCGGGAAGTTTCATAAAGTGCTATAGTGTGAAAAGCAAAAAATAAAGGAGTTTAGAGAAAATGAGAACAGCAGATTTTTATTATGATCTTCCCCAGGAATTGATTGCGCAGGATCCGTTGGAAGACCGTTCTTCCTCCAGACTGATGCACCTGGACAAAGAGACAGGGGAACTGGAGCATACAGATTTTAAACATATTCTGAATTATCTGAAACCGGGCGATTGTCTGGTGGTAAATGATACGAAAGTAATCCCGGCCAGACTGTACGGACATAAAAAAGAGACCGGAGCTGTGATCGAGATTCTTCTGCTGAAACGCAGAGAGAATGATATCTGGGAGTGTCTGGTAAAACCGGGAAAGAAAGCCCGCCCGGGAGCTGTGATCGATTTCGGAGAAGGATTACTGACCGGGGAGATCATCGATGTGGTAGATGAGGGAAACCGTCTGATCCAGTTCCATTATGAAGGAATCTTTGAGGAGATTCTGGATCAGCTGGGGGAGATGCCGCTGCCGCCGTATATCACACATAAGTTACAGGATAAGAACCGCTATCAGACCGTATATGCAAAACACGAAGGATCTGCGGCCGCACCCACTGCCGGATTGCATTTTACACCGGAACTTCTGGAGCAGGTAAAAGAGATGGGTGTGAACATCGCACATGTCACCCTTCATGTAGGTCTTGGAACTTTCCGTCCTGTTAAAGTGGATGATGTAGAGAAACATCATATGCATTCTGAATTCTATATTGTCGAGGAAGATCAGGCAAAATTGATCAATGACACAAAGAAAAATGGTGGCAGAGTGATCGCGGTGGGAACTACCAGCTGTCGTACACTGGAATCCGCAACAGGAGAGGATGGAATCGTAAAAGCAACAAGCGGCTGGACCGAGATATTCATCTATCCTGGATACAGGTTCAAATGTATCGATGCCCTGATCACAAATTTCCATCTGCCGGAGTCCACGTTACTGATGCTGGTATCTGCGCTGGCAGGGAAAGAAAAAATCATGCATGCATATGAAGTGGCAGTACAGGAACGGTACAGGTTTTTTAGTTTTGGGGATGCCATGTTTATCAGCTGACGTTTTCTTTTCCTGATGATTGATGATGATGGGAAGCAGTGATTTTGATTCCGCGGCCAAGTGAATGATACAGTTATTTCAGACACGATCTAGAGCGTGTCTGAAAAATCATTTCCGCAATCTGCAAGCCCCACTTTGCGGTATATTTTACCCTCATTCGGTTGCCGTAGCCCGCTACGCCGCCCTCATTCGGATAAAATCTCCCACAAACTGGGACTCGCAGCTCACGAAAAGCCTTTTACAAACACGCTCTAGGACTTTCCCTTGCGAAATTTCTGTGGAGAAGTTCCGTAGAGTTTTCGAAAAGTCCGGAGAAAGACCTTATAATTGGTAAGACCGTGTTTTTCCATCAGTGAAGTGATGGTATCGTCACAGGCAGAGAGATCTTTAGCCAGGTGAATGGTGCGGACATCGTTCAGATATTCCAGGAAGGTCTGACCAGTGTATTTTTTAAAAAGCCTGCAAAAGTATTCCCTTGAGACTGCGAGCAGGGAGGCTGCGGTATCCAGTGTCAGATTTTCCTGATAATGTTCCCGGATCCATTGCATGACACGGGTAATCCGCAGTCGGTCACGATCACTGTCGGCTGTGACAGTGGAAGCAGTAGTGGTGCAGTGATCCCGACAGAGAATATATAAAAATTCATATAATCTTGCGGTGAACAGCAGCTCATAATGGTGCGGCTGCTCCTGAAAAATAGTTTCCATGGCATGAAGAGCAGAAAAGAGCTGCGCGTTCTGCTTACTTTTTGTGTAAGGAATCAACGTATCAAATCGTAACTGATCAAAGTCCGGCAGATAAGAGCGAAGCTGTCTGGCAGAGATCTGGAGAATCAGATAGTGACAGCCCGGTGTTCTGGTCATGTGAAGATCTCCGGAGTTGATGATCATGAGATCGCCTGTATGAAGTTCATATTCCACGGCCTGTACAATAGCAGAAAGAACACCATCTTTAATGTAGAGAATTTCCACATATTCATGCCAGTGTGCCGGGAAGACTCCGGCGGGAGAGAGTACCGGCTCAAAGCGCACCTGAAGATGACCGGTTTCCCGAATCGTTTCATAATATTGCAATTCCATAAAACCTCCTGTTAAAAATGTAATAAGTGAATATATAATTCGAAAATATCAAATAAGAAACAAAACTTTGAAAAAATCATATCAAAAAATATGAAAAATATCAATATCGACCTAAAACAAGATAAAAAGATACTAGTATATTTACAGAAAATAAGCGATAATAACATCAGAAGTCTGTGTCACAGAACATGGAGATTGTGACAGAAACAAGATAGAGTAACGCAGAAAATTGGGAGGTAAGTAACAGATGAAAGCAAAAGTGAGAACGTTCAGCGGAACAACATCCAACGAGATAACACAGCGTGAGATCGTTAACCGTGCCCTTGCAAGAAAAGCGGCAGCAGAAGGATTTGTCCTTCTGAAAAATGAGGGACATTTTCTTCCGGCCCCAAAAGGTGGAAAGATTGCACTGTATGGTGCGGGGGCAGTCAAAACTATCAAGGGAGGTACCGGTTCGGGTGATGTCAATGAGCGTGATTATGTGACCATCGCACAGGGAATGAAGAATGCCGGATACGAAGTAACTACAGAGGGCTGGCTGGATTCTTATGTGAAGATCTATGATCAGGCAAGAGAAGACTGGAAGGCAGCGATCCTGAAAAAGGCAGAAAAGATGGAAAGTCCAAATGCGTTCTTTGAGGCCTATTCGTCCACCCCGTTCTTCATGCCGTGTGGAGAAAAAATCGATGTGGATGCAGCGAAAGCGGACGGTGCAGATACTGCTGTATTTGTTATGGCACGTATCGCAGGAGAAAATAAAGACCGTTTTGATAAAGAAGGAGATTATTTTATCTCCGAAGAAGAAAGAGTATTACTGGCACAGGTATGTGAGAGCTATAAAGATGTGGTGCTGGTGATCAATACAGGCGGTCTTATGGATCTCGCGTTTGCCGATGCATTTGACAATATCCGTTCCATCGTACAGTATGTACAAGCCGGACAGGAAGGAGGCAATGCATTTGCCGATGTGTTTACCGGAGCGGTGACCCCGTCCGGAAAGATGACAGATACCTGGGCGAAAACATACAATGATTATCCGGGTGCCGAAGTATACAGCTACAAGAGTGGCGATCTGTCGAAAGAACGATATGAGGAAGGAATCTTTGTGGGATACCGTTACTTTGATACCTTCCTGGTACCGGTTCGTTATGGCTTTGGTTATGGTATGTCTTATACCGATTTTGTGATCACAGCAGGAAAAGTAAGTATCAGTAATCCGGGAACCATGGATCCGAAGGTTTCTGTGGAAGTTACTGTGAAAAATACCGGTGATACTTATGCAGGAAAAGAGGTTGTACAGATCTACGTATCCTGCCCGCAGGGAGAACTGGTGAAAGAATTCCGAAGACTGGCAGGATTTGGCAAGACAAAACTGCTGGCACCGGGAGAAGAACAGCAGATGACGATTACGTTCCCGCTGTACCAGCTGGCATCTTACAGTGAGGATCAGGCAGCATGGATCCTGGAACCGGGCAAATACGGTATCTGGGTTGGTAATGAGTTAAATACTTCCGTACTCAGTGGTGCATTAGAACTGGATCAGGAAGCAGTGATGGTACAGTGTGAAAATATCTGTCCATTAAAAGAAGAGTTAAAAGAGATCATGCCATTTGCAAAAAAGGTACAGGCGAGAGAACTGGCATGGCATGAGGAACTGAAAGCAAAAGGAATCGTGCCGGTTGCAGTGAAAGCAGCAGACATTCCGACAGAAAAAGTGGATTATCAGAAGATTCCGGAAGTGCTGCCGGGAAGAGCCGGAGAGATTGTTGAACAGATGTCCGAGGAACAGCTGGTGCAGATGGCTACCGGAGACCCTGGAAAAGATCAGGGTAATGCGCTTGGTTCAGCAGGTATCTCCGTACCGGGTTCTGCTGCAGAGACACCTCTGGTGGCAGCAGAAGAACCATGGAATGTGGCAAGTATCGCACTGGCTGACGGACCTGCAGGCCTGCGTCTGAAAAAAGAATATCAGGTAGAGAACGGCCGTATCGTTCCGACCGATTTCCTGTCTGCGCTGGAGGGCGGATTCTTCGCAGCATCAAAAGAGAAGAGAGGAACTTCTTATTATCAGTACTGTACCGCGATTCCGGTAGGAACTCTTCTGGCACAGACCTGGAATCTGGACCTTGTTCGTGAACTCGGTGAAATGATCGGCCACGAGATGGAATTGTTCGGTATCACCCTCTGGCTGGCACCGGGTATGAACATTCACAGAAATCCGCTATGCGGAAGAAACTTTGAATATTATTCCGAAGATCCGCTGCTGGCTGGTATGATGGCTGCTTCCATGACACTGGGTGTACAGAAAGTACCGGGATGCGGAACAACGATCAAACATTATGCATGCAACAACCAGGAAGACAACCGTATGGGTTCGGATTCTATCCTGTCCGAGAGAACCCTCCGTGAGATCTATCTGAAAGGATTTGAGATTGCGATCAAGGATGCACAGCCAATGTCCATCATGACATCCTACAACCTGATCAACGGCGTACATGCTGCGAACTGTTACGATACCTGTACGAAAGCCGCAAGAGACGAGTGGGGATTTGCCGGAGCGATTATGACCGACTGGACAACCACTAACGTACAGATCCAGGGCGAGTGTACCGCAGCAGGCTGTATGAGAGCCGGCAATGACATGGTTATGCCGGGAATGGAAGAAGATCATGAAAACATCCGCAAAGAGCTGAAGGAAGGTACACTGGATATCCGTGAACTGAAGAGATGTATCTACAATACCGTAAATATCATCCTGCAGTCCAACCAGTATGAGGAGGCCGTAAGCTATGAAAATCAGTTTGACGGACTGGGTGAGTGGCTGACAGTAAAATAAATATGGAATAAGATTACGGGTGGTAATCTGTGATGTGATGAAAGTTCGCCGGAGGCAGTAGGTTCCGGCGGACTTTTTGCGTCCTGTAGGGCAATCCTTGTTTTCGCAGTAGCCACAGGTAAGGACGTTATGATATAATGAGCGTTAGCGAGCGGGAACAAACTTCGTTTGTTCATCGGGAGCGGCGAATGGCGATCATGATAGCTGCGAAAGCAGCGTCAAGCACCGCAGGTGCGAATCATGATATAATGAGCGTTAGCGAGCGGGAACAAACTTCGTTTGTTCATCGGGAGCGGCGAATGGCGATCATGATAGCTGCGAAAGCAGCGTCAAGCACCGCAGGTGCGAATCATGATATAATGAGCGTTAGCGAGCGGGAACAAACTTCGTTTGTTCATCGGGAGCGGCGAATGGCGATCATGATAGCTGCGAAAGCAGCGTCAAGCACCGCAGGTGCGAATCATGATATAATGAGCGTTAGCGAGTGGGAGTTATATACGGAGGAAACTGGATATGATGAGAAATAAAGAAGTACTGAATGAAATAAGAAAGCAGAGCCGGACTCTGATCGAAGAAAAACGTGATAAATTTGTCAAGCAGAGCCTGCTTTCAGATGAATTCATCGATATGATGCAGAGAAACCGGAAACCGTTTGATCTTTTGATGTCCTATTATCAGTGTGCGATCATGGAGATCGAGACAAAATTTAAGGTGTTAAACGAAGAGTATTCTCTGGAATACGATAAAAATCCGATCGAAGGGATTAAAAGCAGAATTAAATCCTACAACAGTCTGTTAAAGAAGATCCGAAGAAAAGATATTCCGATGACACTGGAATCCATTGAGAAAAATATCACAGATATCGCCGGTGTGCGGGTCATCTGTTCCTTCCCGGCCGATATTTATGAAGTGGCAGACAGCTTTTTGCGACAGGATGATATTACGCTGTTAGAGCGCAAAGACTATATCCAGAATCCGAAACCAAGCGGCTACCGAAGTCTCCATCTGATTGTACAGGTTCCCATTTTCCTGCAGGATGAGAAAAAACCGGTGACGGTGGAAGTGCAGTTCCGTACGATCGCGATGGACTTCTGGGCCAGTCTGGAACATAAGATGCGTTATAAAAAGAACATTCCGGCTGAGCAGATGAAGTACTTACAGGACGAACTGTACGACTGTGCCGAACAGAGTGCGGCACTGGATAAACGAATGCAGAGTATCCGTAATCTGATCGCGGAGAACAAAGAAGAAGAGGAAGAAACAAAGGGATTTTTCCTTCCACTCTTTTAAAATTTCCAGAAGCAGACCGGTGAAAAATCTGAAAAAAACGAGAACTTTATGAAAAGCGTGTGAAATTGCTGTCAGCCGGGAAAAATCATGGTAGAATAAGTGTCAGTGAGTGAAAAGAAAGAGGGAATACTATGCCATATTATTTTTATGATGCAACTTATATACTGGTACTGATCGGTGCGCTGATCAGTATGTTTGCTTCCTGGAATGTGCAGAACACGTTTCGGGCGTACAGCAGAGTCTGGAACAGCAGAAACATCCCATCGCAGGATATTGCACAGATGATCCTTCACGATGCCGGAATCTATGATGTGCGGATCGAGCGGATCCGCGGTGATCTGACCGACCATTATTCGCCGAATGAAAAGGTTCTTCGTCTGTCGGATTCGGTATACGGATCGACCTCCGTAGCGGCGATCGGTGTGGCCGCCCATGAGTGTGGGCATGCGATCCAGCACCAGGAAGGATACGCACCGTTAAAGCTGCGTTCTTTCTCTGTACCGTTGGCCAATATCGGCTCCCGGCTTTCTTGGCCGATCATCGTACTGGGACTGATCCTGGGATGGTCCGGGTTACTGGAGATCGGTATTCTGTTATTTGTATTTGTGGTAGCTTTCCAGCTGATCACACTTCCGGTGGAATTCGATGCTTCTCACCGTGCCATTCGGATCCTCGAAGCAAAACAGCTCTTTGGCGATCAGGAATTACAGGGTGCGAAAAAAGTCCTGACAGCCGCAGCACTTACTTATGTGGCAGCACTTGCATCGGCGATCCTGCAGCTGGTCCGACTGATCCTGATTTCCAGACGGAATGATGACTGAGAAAAAATGAAAAAAACAGGAAAAGAATAAAACGGAAATATGAAAACAGATACGCCCGTTCAGACAGGCAGGTAACAATGGAAACCTGGAATGTCTGAGCGGGCGTATTTGTTGTTCGTCGAAGTCTGTGAATGTAGAAAATAGCGAAGAGAATTTAAAAGAATATAGTAAATATATCTTGAATTTCGAAAAAAATATATGCATAATAATCAATAAATGGTAACCAAACAATTGACAAAAGAGACAGGTACAGGAGGCAAAATTCGAGTGACGACGGAAGAGCTTGTAAAACAGATCTGCAAAGAGCAGGGGATAAGTGTGGCAAAGCTGGCGGCTGCATTGGGGCAGTCACGACAGAATTTTTATAAAAAGTTACAACGGGATACGCTGACCGCGCAGGAATGGCAGGAGGCAGCGAAGGTACTGGGCGTGGAATTTGACCAGGGCTTCGTGCTTCCGGATGGAACCAGGATGGGAGTTTCCGAAAAAAGAGAGAAACGCACGGTACTGCCACTGATGGGAAGCGCATTTTTGCCTGGAAAAGCAGAAGAGACGGTGAAACAGTTTGAAGATCCTAAACTTCAGGAAATTGCACGGGGAGAACTGTATTTTTTCAGGGCACAGGCAGAATCCTGCATTCAGAGTGTGGAAAAATACCAGACCAGTGAAGATCCCATACTGCGTCTCTCCGCAGATATGCTTTCTACTTTTGCGAACTTTACCCTCGGGAATGGGAGGGAAGCGCAGATGGCAAGGAAAGATGTGGCACAGATCCTGAGAAAATATATGGAAAAAGAAGAAGATCCGGAAATCATAGCCTCCTGCCTGTTCGCATATTACGTGACCAGTGTTCTGATCCATATCCCGCCGGAAGAGGGAACACCACCACTGGATCGTTACCTTTCGTATCTTCCGGTCGGGCAGCGGCTGTTCGCTATCAGCATACTGGGACATGTGGCTTATCTGAACGGGGAGTATGCGCGGGCACAGGGAATGGTGCAGACTGCGATGGCAATGACAGAGAGGACATATCCAATCTCGATGATCTATCTGAATTGTGTGGCAGCCATGTGTCAGATTAATCAAAAGGATCAGGAGGGAGCCAGAGTATCGGTATCGACCGGCTGGGAGATGGCGAGAAAAGACAGATTCCTGGAACCGTTTATAGAATATCACGGATTGCTGCAGGGGGTACTGGAAGCCAGCATAAGAAAAAGTGAGCCGGAAGTCTATAAGAAACTGGTGGACGGGGTAATCGCTTTCAGCCGCGGCTGGATGAAAATCCATAACCCACAGATGCAAAAAGCAGTGACGGATCTTCTGACACCGCTGGAATATTCCATCGCGATGCTTGCCTGCAGGGACTGGACAAATCAGGAGATAGGAGAACATCTGGGACTTTCGGTGAATACGGTAAAACATTATGTATCCGGGATACTGGAAAAGTTACATATCGACAAAAGAGAGAAAATAAAGGAATTTGTAAATCAATAAGTGAAAAAAAGAAGTGTCTGTTTTTGAAACTATATAGAAAAAACAGGCACTTTTTTTCGATTGAACGGGCATGTTATGGCACTTCTGATTTTGATAAAATATAGAAAATGTGAAACTGTCAGATGCGAAAAGTGTTATCAGATACAAATTAAGCGCGAATATGGCAGTGAGGAAAATGCAAAAAGGAGAGGAAGTGTACATATGAAAAAACGTCTGATCAGTCTGTTACTGAGTGTGGCAGTACTTACGACATCCGTTCCGGTGTCGACATTCGCTGATCCTTCTGCCGGACAGGAGCCGGCGGTCTCATCGGAGGAGAGTCAGGAGAGGGGAATTGACTATAAGAAAAACGGGGGAACTTTTCAGGAGAACTATCAGGCTCCTTCGGAATATCCGGCTGCTGAGCTGCCGGGAGCGGAAGACATCAGAAAACCGGGGTATGAATTCGGTGGATGGTACGACAACCCGGAACTGACAGGGAAAGCGGTTACCGGTCTGGATACGGAAGATTATGAGGGGAATGTAGTTCTGTATGCCAGATGGATCGAACGGTATTATCAGGTGGATATTCCCAGTGAAGTATCTGTGGGGCAGGATTCTTTTACCCTGAAGGCAAAGTCCGGAGGTTTTTATGAGAACGATCAGCTCAGTGTGGCGGTACATTCGGAAAATGACTGGAAGCTGAAGTCCGACAACCATGAGGTGAGCTATGAGCTTCGCGATAAGGATACCAATAAGATCGTGGAAAATGATGCGGTTATCGCCAGCTTAAGTGCGGATACGAAGCAGACCAACAGAACGTTTGCTGCGGAACTGACTCAAAAAGCCAACTATACCGGTGATTACAGTGATCAGTTGAACTTTGATATTTCATTCAGGGAAACCGAATATACGATCCAGTATGTAACGGACGGAGGCATGGTTTACAGGGATAATCCGGATAAGCCCGGGGAAAGTATGGAGATCACCCAGCAGAAACTTCCGGCGGGAACCACGCTGAATGATCTGCCGTTGGCAGTCCGAAAATCCAGTACCTTTGTCGGTTGGTGTTACGACCGGGAATGTACGGATTATGTGGACAGTGAAGACAGACTTCTCGGGGATCTTACGTTATATGCAGCGTATACCGATATGCAGCCGATGGAGTCCGTCACCATGGATACATATGCCCGTGCCTATGATGTGGCAACGGATTTTGCCATCGGCATCACCAATACCGGGGATGTACTGGATAATACAGAGATTCTTGCGGCATGCAAGATTAAAAATGTCAGCGACCCGTCGGAAGAGATCACGCTGGCAGTTACCCGGGGAGAGGACAATACCTGTACCGTCAGCAATCCAAATGGCTGGCAGCCGGGTGCTTCCTACAAACTGACGCTGAAAAATGATCAGCTGTATTTTACCGGATTTGACAAAACGATCCGGGAATATGATTTTACGGTTTACCGGGAAGAGACAAAAAATGTGGAACTGAACCGGGAGATCCGGTATATCCATACACGGGAACTGAGTAACCTGACCGTCAACGGAAAAGCGGCGGATTCCGTTTCTGTGGCAGTCATGACGGTAGGTGTAGACGGAGAGATTCAGGGAGAGGGAAGCGATACGACCGGTTCCTTTACCTATACAAAGGATTCGTTACAGACGGGGGATATCGTCGGTGTCTATTCCGGCGATGTGATCCCGTCCATGGATCTGGCAGCAGGTGACAACAGTGATGTCTCTTACTTTGAGATCACCGGATGCAACGGCAATCAGTACGAATACCGGGGAGCAAAGGCGGAAGATGTTTTATTTACGCCGGATGTATTTCCACTGGAAAAAAGTAAAGATCAGGATGGAGATTCTGACAACCATTCGGTTACTGTGGCAGTCGGTGAACTGACCTTCGGAGATGACGAGATGAGTCAGGCACTGAATCTGGATGAAAGCACCACCGTGGATCCGGGTGACTACCTGGCACTGTATACCGATCTGAACAGCGGAACGCCGGAGTACGGAGAGATCACAAAAGTAGAGCAGAGTGGTACGGATTATATCCTGGCATATCAGACGGTTTCTTTCGAAGAGATGCAGGCGGCTATGGATGTGTATCAGAAGGACCAGGTGGAAGGAGACGATCTGTTAGAAGAAACAGACCGGGAGAACCTGGAAGAACAGATTCAGGTTCAGGCGATGGAGAGCGGATTCGCACAGGATGTGGCGGACCGGATCGGTGCTGCGGCGATCGCTACCGATTCCTTTGAAGAACTGGAAGCCTCTCTGGAGGAAGAACTTGGTGCGGATGTTTCTGTGAAATATACAGACGAAAATCAGAGTAACGAAACAGAAGAAGAAAATACTCTGATCGGGGATATCGCACCACAGAGTCTGCCGGAAAGTGACAGCCTGATTCCAAAAACTTATGCGAGAAAACCGGGAGGAACGGGAACCGGCAAACCGATCGTGACAGTCAGCCTGGGAACGGTCAGAGCCAATCTCGGTACAACACTGAAACATTTTGACGGAGATGTCAGCGGCGTGCATCTGGCACTGGAGATTCCGGTGCTGGTAAATATCCAGCTGAATGCCAATGCAAATATCCAGATCACTGTAACTTCCACCTTCGAGCAGGAAGTCCGGGTGGATATTAATGTAGACGGAAAAGCGGTCTGGAAAGTATGGAAGATTTTCCCGTATATCGCAGATTATAAGGTGACAGCGTCGCTGGATCTGTATGAGTATACCGGCATTGCTCTGGATGTGAACTTTAAGACTGTGGAGGGCGAGGGCAGTTCCGGAGGTTCCAACAAAGGCTCCAAACTGCGAAAAGGTGTCAATAAGATCGCCGGAGAGCTGAAGAGCATGATGGAAAACGGAGAAGAGTATATCACGGACAAGACGAAATTCTCCGGAAGCCTGGGCGATGAGGAAGAGGGAGAAGAAATCTCCGTTTCCAAGAGCCTGGCACAGCGGTACTCGGAACTTCTGGCAGATGAAGGCGACTGGGTGGAAATCTATAATCGCCTTCTGGTAGATAATCATTTCCGTGTGCTGGCGATTATCGATATTGAAGTGAAACTGGAATTTGTGGTTTATGCCAATATGAACATTTCTATCGGAATGTCCTACTGGTATAAGAACGCAAAACGATACGTATTCTCTCTGAAAGTGATGGATCGGACAGCAACCAGCGATACGATCGATCTGTGTGAAGAGCAGTATGAACTGACTGCCTATGCGATGGGTACGCTGGGACTGAAAGCCGGTGTGCGGCTGACGGTAGCGGTGGGACTTCTTTCCACAAGACTGGCAAGTGTCGGTATCACGGCAGAGGTAGGCGGCTATGCACAGCTGTGGGGCTATCTCTACTACGAACTGAAGTACACCGCATCGAACGGCAGAACGACGAGAGCCATGGGTGCAATGTATCTGGAGCTTGGCATCTATCTGGAGATCAAATTCCTGGCACAGGCGCTGGCGAACTCCTTTACCTATAATCCGACCTTATATGAAAATGAATGGCCGCTGTACACGGTCGGACATCTGGAAAATGTTCTGGACTTTGCCTATACACAGGCGGATGTCAAAGACATCAAGATGAAGCGGGATGTGAAAGCGGTACAGCTGTCGGATGAATATTTCCGGATGCAATATATGGATATGAAAGAAGGACTGGATGATGACGGAAATTACCGGGAGAAAATCTACGATGACAGCACAAAATACTTTAACATCGTCATGACCAATCCGGCATTCTCCTATGACCGGGACACCAATGTGATCTCCGTGGATCCGGGAACAGAACCGGAACAGGACGGCGAGATGATCATTACCTGGAAAAATCAGGAAGGAACCTTCAATACACAGCCACTGACCATAAAGATTCGGTTACACTGGGATAACCTGCGGGATGGCTATTATATTGCCTTTGACAGCCAAGGCGGCTCCTATGTGGATACCATCATGGGCAAATACAATTCCGATATTGAAAAACCGGAAGATCCGGTGAGAACGGGTTACCGGTTTGCGGGATGGTACGAAGATGAAGAACTGACAACACCATATACGATCCCTGCGAAGATGCCGAACAAAGAGCGAATGGTTTATGCAAAATGGGAAGCAGAAGATGTGGGCTATCAGGTTGTTGAATATCTGGAAGGAACCAACGGTGTCTATGAGGTACAGGATCCGATCAGTTACAGCGGACTGACCGACACGGAAGTGACACCGAAACCTGCAGAACACGAAGGATACGAAACACCGAAGGAAAAGACCGAGACGGTACGGGCAGACGGAACAACCGTGGTCAAATATTATTATCCACGGGAAGAGTGCCATCTTACCTTCCTGATGGAAGAAAACGGAGAGACGGTCGCAAGTGATGACTATCGCTATGGAACATTCCTGACGGCTCCGGCAGTGTACCGGCCGGGATATGAATTCCAGGGCTGGTCCCCGGAAGTACCGGAGAGTGTGCCGGCAAGAAATATGACCTATACCGCAACATGGAAAGCTTCCGACGGTATCCCGTACGCAGTGAGGTACTACGTGGAAGAATCGGAAGAAGGCGGATATACCTTAAGTGAGATCAAAACCATGACCGGAACCACCGGTAAGACGGTCACCGCGCCGGAGGGGGATTACAGTTCTGTGGTCTACCACCGGAAAGGCAATCTTGCCAGCGGTGAAGTAAAAGCAGACGGAAGTCTGGTGCTGAAGATTTATTATGATCTGAACACCTATACACTGATGTACGATCCGAAAGGTGGAACGTTAGACGAAACGACCCTGACAGCAAGACCGGGAGAGAGAATCGGCGTTCCGGTACCGGTGAGAGAAGGCTATACCTTTGAAGGATGGTATCTGGATGAAGAGTATCAGCAGTCCTTTGGAGAGACGATGCCGGATCACGATCTTACGGTTTATGCAAAATGGGAACAGCAGACGGTCAATTATATGGTAAGACATTACCAGGAAAAACTCTGGAGCATTACCGGATATGAAGAGATTCCTTATGGACGGGAATTTGATGCGAAAAACTATGAACTGACAGAGGAAGAATCCTTTGCTGCACATGCAGGCGACAGCGTAACGCCGGATGTGAAATCGTATACCGGATTTACTGCACCGGAAAAACAGACGGTGGAAGTTCTTGGTGACGGAAGCCTTGTGGTAAATTATTATTACACAAGAAATACCGGCCTGCTTCTTCTGGAAGTGACTGGAAATCCCGACGGAAAAGAATTTGCCCGGGTTCAGTATGTACCATATGGCACGCCGATCGGCGAGATAGAAGCTGTAGTAGAAAGACAGAACGATCGGGCAGGATATACTTTCGAAGGCTGGTATACAGACGGTAACCATCAGAATCCTTTTGACGGTATCATGCCGGCAGTGGATGTGAACACAGAGGAACCGGATGCATGGAACGATGGTTTTAAAATCTATGGAAAATGGACACCGGTTCTGAGTGAGTACCGCGTGGAACATTACCAGCAGAATCCATTCGATCCGAGTTCGTATATCCTGGTGGAAGAAGAGACAAAGACAGCCCTGACGGATACCGAGGTGACACCGGAAGTGAAATCTTATCCGGGATTCCAGTCTCCTCAGGCGCAGAATTTATGGGTGACCGGTGATGATGGGGCTTGCAAGCAGTACTACTATCACAGAAACAGCTACCCGCTTACTTATGTGAAAAACAACGGGGAAGCCGATGGGACAGCAGATGTCATGTATGGAGCAGCCATTTCGGAGGTTCCGAAATACTCCGGACATGCATTTGCCGGCTGGTATGAAGACGCAGCCCTGACGGTTTCCTTTGAAGGAAAAACCATGCCGATGCATGCACTGACCCTGTATGCGAAGTGGGAGCCTGGAAAGAAGACCTATCAGGTGGTTCATCAGTTACAGAGTGCAGACGGATCGGATACCTGGGAAACGGCAGAGACAGAAACCTTTACCGGAACAGCCGGAGATTCGGTGGAACCGGAAGTAAAGGCGTATGCTGGATTTACCGCACCGGAAAAACAGAGCTGTACGCTGACCGTTTCCGATGATCCGGATACCATCATTTACCGCTACCAGCGTAATTCCTATCAGGTAACCATGGTGACAAATAACGGAGATCCGGCGACCGAAAAGACATATCTTTACGGAACCCGGGTGGAAGAGATGCCGAAACGGGCAGGTTACTCCTTCGACGGCTGGTACCAGGATGCAGGTCTTACGAAAGTATTTGACGGAACAGTTCCGGCCCAAAACAGTACGATTTACGCAAAATGGGAACCGAGAGCAACGTATTACTGGGTAAAATACAGCCTGCAGAACGCAAATGATGACGGCTATACGGTTGCATCCATGGAATCTCTGTTAGGCAGGACCGAGGATGTGATTACACCGGAAGTACGGAAGTTCGAAGGATACGTATCTCCTCAGCCACAGACCGGACAGATCGAAGGCGGAAAGGTTCTGGTGATCGAGTATCTGTATGAACGTGAAGTACATACCTTACAGCTGGAAAATAATGACGGAACGGAACCAAAACAGCTGCAGATGAAACAGGGTGCAGCGATTCCGGCACCATCCCTGCGGAAAGGGTATACCTTCCTGGGCTGGTATACAGACAGCACCTTGCAGACCGCGTATACCGGAAACATGCCGAAGGAAGATCTGACGCTGTATGCAAACTGGGAAGCAAATACAAGAACCTACACAGTAAAACATTATCTGCAAAAAGCAGAGGGGGACGGTTACCAGTGGGTGACAACACAGAACCCGAAGGGCAAGACGGATGAAACGGTAACGCCACCGGTCAATACAACCTATGGCGATGAATATGAATTACCGGAACCGCAGACCGTAACCATTTCTGCCCAAGAGCAGACTGTGGTAACCTACTATTACAAACGCAAAGTACACAAACTGACCTTTGAACCGGAAAACGGAGAGAAGGCACAGATTGTGGAAGGTCGTGTCGGTGCCACACTCAATGTGAAACAGCCGGTTCGAAAAGGATACACCTTCACAGGCTGGACACCGGAACTTCCGGAGAAGATCCCGAATGAGGATGTAACCTATCAGGCACAGTGGAGGAAGAACAGCTATCTGGTGCAGTTTGTGAGTGAGGGAACGGTACTCAAGGAATATACACTTTCTTATGGGGATGCGATCCCGGCTCAGGAGGAACCGACCAGAGAAGGATATACGTTCGTAAGCTGGGATAAAAACGTACCGGATACCGTATCCGATGAAAATGTGAAAAACGGAAAACTGGTCTTTAAGGCAGTATGGAAAGAAATAGCATATACCATCAGCTATAATCTGGCAGGAGGAAGCCTTCCGACCGGAAAGACCAATCCGACAACATTCACCATCAACAGCAAACCGATGGATCTGGTACAGCCAAAACGGGAAGGCTATACGTTTGAAGGATGGTCAGGAACCGATATCAAAGAAAAAGATACACAGGTTACGGTTACCGCCCGCCCGTTGAAAGACAGAACCTATACGGCAAACTGGAAAGAAAATTCCTATACGATCGTTTTCAATGTAGAAGGTGAAGTAACAAGGGGAGAGATGAAAAATATCCCGCTTCGTTATACACAGGAAACCACGATACCGGAAAACGGATATGTGTGCGGAGGCTATAAGTTTGTCGGATGGAGAACCGGTGGAAAGAAAAGTGAGCAAAAAGTATATCAGCCGGGAGACAAAGTCAGCAGACTTTGTGCGACCAATAATGGAACGGTCAACCTGTACCCGATCTGGGAACCGTGCGAATATACGATTACGTTTGACTATCAGACCGGTAATAAACGGGAGAAAGTAACATGCAAATATAAAGAAACATATACGTTCCCGACCGTAAACAGACTCGGATGGACCTTCGAAGGCTGGAGCCGGTCCGCGGGTTCGACAAATGTGATCAGCTATGCACCGAATGTTAAAACGGCTGTGTTTGAGGATGAAAAGGATCTTACTTTATATGCGGTATACAAACCGATAACTTCAGCTGTTTTTACGGGACAGACGGAACACAAATACTTTATCACGGATGAACATGAACTGACTATTTTTACTTTCTTTATTCAGGGGGACAGAAAGGTCGTAACAACCGGTGATTATGGACTTGATCGATCCTGGTATAATTTGTATCTGCCGGATATCTCCATGGATGCAGCACGCCTGTACCAGAAGATGAAGATAAAAGTCAGCTATAAGATTGATAAGAAAGAAGATGGATGGGCAGATCTGAGATTAAGTTATCAGTTACAGGATGGCACATATTATGACAACGCAGAAAAACGGGTAAATGATATTGGAAAATGTGATGGAGAAACGGTATCGCATACATTTGAAATTACCCGTAAAAATGGATTGGATTTAAATTATTTCATGTTGGTATTTGATGCACATGGTAAACACGCAGATGAATACTACATGAGCAATCTGAAAGTAGAAGTGGATCTGGAATGATGCGTAAGGGGGAAGAAGATTGAAAGACAACAGAAGAAAGATAGGAATCGGAATCGCCGTGTGCGCATGCGTTCTGCTGATCGGAGCCGGTCTGTATCTTACGAGAAACAACAAACAGGAAACACAGGAATCCCCGGATTCGGCCTTTGTGCCGGATCTGGATCCTGACGCTTCCACGCAGGAGGCAAAGGAGAGTGATCCGCCGGAGGGCATCCGTATCCCGGGATATCCGTCGATCACCATTCCGGCAGATACGAAAGATGTAACGGTAAATTTGATGAATCCGGAAGGAAATCCGTGTTATTTTACCTTTACACTGGTACTGAAAGATACAGATGAGACGATCTATCAGTCCAAAATGGTAGAACCGGGAAAAGCGATCACGCAGATCACACTGTCCAAAGAACTGTCCGCCGGGGAATATCCTGCGATACTGAAGATCAGTACTGCGGCAATGGATGACGGTCGGGCGATGAACGGTGCCAATGTGGAAACCGTATTGAAAGTACAGTAAGGGGGGAGAAACATGAAGAAAAAAAGAGCAGTTGCAGGAGGGTTGCTGCTTGTCTTAGGGATCGCACAGAGCGTATCAGCAGGAACCACGACCGTAACGTATCATGTGGATCCGTCCTATATGGTGCTGGTTCCGGCAAACACTACGATTCCATTTAACGAAGAATCGGTAAACTACGGGAAAATCCGTGTCGAAGAAGCACAGATCGAAGAAGGAAAATGCATCCAGGTGGAACTGATCTCGGACAAAAAACTGAAAAATCAGAGCGGAAAAGAAGGGGAGATCCCCTATGAGATTCTGGCGGACACAACAGCATTTACAAAAGCCCGCTATACCACGGCAGGGGAAGAGACGGTGCTTGGTATCACGATCGACAGAGAATCCTGGAAAAAGGCACCGTCAGGCTCCTATGCGGATACGGTTACTTTTCAGATATCCTATGTGGATGCGACAGATTAGAGCAGGAGGATGGACAGATGAAAAAGGCAGCAATTATTCTGATGGGGATTTGCCTGTGCCTCTCCATACCCGTTGCGGCAGAGGCTGCGCAGACAAGTACTTCGTCCGTTACGCAGCAAAGCACCATCAACACGACAGTACCGGATACCCACATGGTCACGATACGATCCGAACATGCACAGGTGAGCTATCAGCATGAGGAGGGTGACGATGAGGAAACACAGGAGACGGTGACTTACGCGGTGGAGCGCTTTTCCAGCCCGCAGTTTCAGATCCAGCCGAAAAAAGGATGGAAGATCACCGCAGTGCTGGTAAACGGAGAGGATGTGACGGATCAGCTGAAAGACGGGATGCTGACACTTCCGGAAGTCTATGAGGATCAGCAGATTGTCGTGGAGACGGAAGACGACAAAAAAGATGATAAAAAAGACGATTCCACCGGAGGCGGTGAGCAGGAAGATAAAAAACCTGCGGACACAAAACCTACAGATAAAAAGCCGATCGATACAAAAAATAACGGTACTTCCGGCAGCAGCAATTCCGGGACGAAAACGGATGTATCAACGGGAAACAGTCAGGGAACAAAGGCGGATCTGACAGGCACGACGAATGGAACGGCAGCGGCGAAGACGGCAGATATGCAAAAGAATGTAACGTATTTTGTGGCGGCAATTGTATCCGGTGCGGTACTTTTGATTCTGGCAGACAACCGGAGAAAAAGAAAACACGGAGAATAGATAAGCAGACAGAAAGAAAAGCGAAAAAGGGCAGATGAACCACAAAAATCAGTTTACCTGCCCTTTTTCAGGCGGATCAATTTTGATTATCGAGGCAGTCGCCAGGGTCTCATGTAAGTATGCACGTTGGCTCGTTACTCGCGTAAATCAGGAACGGTCTGCTCCGCTGGTGTGTACCACCCGTTTTTCCACCAGACTGACCGCCTGATAGAGAATCATGGCGATGATGCACAGGAGAATGATCGACAGGATCATCCAGTCAAGTTTGAAGATCTGACTGCTGTAGATAATGAGAAATCCAAGTCCCTGCCTGGCTCCGATGAATTCACCGATGACCACACCAACCAGACAGAGCCCGATATTGACTTTCATAACGCTCAGAAGATAAGGGACCGAAGAGGGCAGTGCCACACGCAGAAGTTCATCTTTCCGTTTTCCACCGAGGGTACGGATGAGCTTCAGAGAATCAGGATCAATTTCCGTAAAGCTGGTATACAGATTCAGGATGGAGCCGAAGATCGCAACGGAGATCCCGGCAAGGATGATCGTCTTATAATTTGCACCGAGCCATACGATCAGTAGAGGAGCCAGTGCCGACTTCGGAAGGCTGTTCAAAACCACAAGGTAAGGCTCCAGGATCGCAGCAAGCCGGGGACAGAGCCAAAGAAGGACGGAGAAAAAGAGACTGAAACCTACGACAAGAAAGAAACTGGCAAGTGTCTCGAACACGGTGATCCCGATATGTGAGAGCAGATGGTTTGTCAGAAGCAAGGTCCGGAAAGCAAGACATACCTGACCGGGGCTTCCGAAGATAAAGGAATCGATGAACCCGAGCCGTGCACTGACCTCCCAGAGTAGCAGAAAAACCAGAAAGACAGCCAGCCGCATCAGGCGGATAAACTGCTGTCTTTTTTTGTGTTTTCGTAAAAAAGACTGTTGTGCAGATGAATCAGGTATCATGATTTAACTCCTTCCAGATCTGTTGAAAATATTGCTTGAATTCGGGGGCATTTCGCATCTGCATGGGAGTGCGGTCGGCAAGGGTGGTGAGAATGGGGAACTCGCACCGGACGCAGGCAGGGGCTTTCGAGAGGATGATGACCCGATCAGACATGCTGATGGCTTCGGAGATATCGTGGGTGACCAAAAGCGCGGTTTTCCCTTCTTTACGCAGGATCTTCCAGATGTCATCACTGACGGAAAGTCTGGTCTGATAATCCAGTGCACTGAAGGGTTCATCGAGAAGCAAAAGTGCGGGTTCCAGGGCAAGGGTGCGGATCAGTGCGGCCCGTTGTCGCATCCCGCCGGAAAGCTGGGAAGGGTGGGAGAAACGGAAGTTCCAGAGCCCATACTCCTGTAAGAGACGGTCAACGTGTGAGAGGGATTCTTTTGTTTTCCTTTTTTGAATTTCAAGACCAAGAAGGACATTTTCATAGATGGTCAGCCATTCGAAAAGATGATCCTTCTGCAGCATATATCCGACAGAGAGAACAGAATGTTCCCGTGGAAGTCCCTGCATGGTGATCTGTCCCTGTTCCGGTATCAGAAGTCCGGCTATCAGATTCAGGACGGTACTTTTTCCGCATCCGCTGGGCCCCACCAGAGAGACAAACTCGCCTTCCTGAACGGAAAAACTGATTTGTGAGAGCGCCTGGATCTCTCCGGAGAGTGTGTGATACGAAAGTCCGACATGGTCAAGTTCCAATAAAGCAGGCATAGAAAAAACCTCCGTGTCCTGGAATTATGTATTCCCACAGTAACAGGCAAAATGCACTAAAAGCAGAAAAAATAAGAGTCAGGGAATACACTATAGTTTATTATATGAAAAAGACAACGAATGGTTATATATTAAGATTTGCTTACGAAAGTGTAAGATTTCCGAAAATCGGTTGTGACGATGGTGAAAACTGTTATAATAAAGTCCTGTAAAGTCCCGAGGAAAGGAAAATAATATGACAATATGGAATAAAATACGGACCGGTCAGTGGATTCCACGGACTTATCTGCTGATGCTGGTGTTTAATCTGCTGTATAATTCGCTGATCTATTATAGTGGTCAGTGGATGGGAACTCATACGAAAGCCTGGAATATCGAAATTTCTCTGGACAATCAGATTCCGGTAATCCCCTGGTTTGTGGGAATCTATTTTTCGTTTTTCCTGTTCTGTGCAGTTAATTTTCTGCTGATGGGTTATTATGGGAAGAAAAAAGCCTGTCTGTTTTTATGTGCAGAGCTTCTGGCCAAGACAGTATGCGGGATCTTTTACCTGTGTTTTCCGACAACGAATCTTCGGCCGGAGATTGTGGGAACGGACTTCTGGAGTCGGATGCTTGTGGAATTGTATCAGATGGATGCAGCAGTGAACCTGTTTCCGTCGATTCACTGTATGGACAGCTGGTTTTGCGTGGTGGTACTTCGGAATATCCGGAAAGTACCGGGCTGGTATATGACGATCACCTGGATCTGGGCTGCGGCAATTTGTGCATCCACGTTATTTACAAAACAGCACGGGATTCTGGATGTGGCAGCAGGGATAGCACTTGCGGAACTCAGCTATATATGTGTGATCCGCTGGAAAAAAACAGCACGGTTCCGTCTGTGGATGGAGAAAAAACGGATATGAAAAATAAGAAAAAAATCATAGGAAACGGTATTTTCCTGTTTCTGGTGCTTGGTCTTACTCTGTATGGTGTCTTTCATGGAGAAGATCTGGGACTGATCTGGGAAAATGTCAAAAAAGCGGATAATCGCTATCTCTTCCCGGCAGTCATCTGTGTGATATTTTTTATCTGGGGAGAGTCGATTATTATACATTATCTGCTGTATACTCTGCAGATCAGGCTGAAAAAGTGGAAGTGTTTTCTGATCTCTTCGGTAGGCTTCTTTTTCAGCTGTATTACACCATCGGCAAGTGGCGGGCAGCCGATGCAGATGGTATATCTGAAAAAAGAAAAGATTCCGATCTCGGTATCCTCCGTAGTACTGATGATCGTAACCATTACCTACAAACTGGTACTGGTGATGCTTGGATTATTTGTACTGTTCTTTCAGCCGCGGATCACAGATACCTATATGCAGAATGTGATGCCGGTGATGTGGCTGGGACTGTGGCTGAATGTATTCTGTGTGACATTTATGCTGCTTCTGACCTTTCATCCGCAGCTGATGCGGCAGATTCTGGTAAAAGGACATGAAGTTCTTGTAAAAATGCATATCCTGAAAAAAAAGACCTCCCGTCTGGAAAAACTGGAAAATGCCATGGACGAGTATCAGAAGACAGCAGAATATCTGAAAAATCATCCGGGCGTGGTAGGCATCGTGTTTCTGATCACCTGTCTGCAGCGTGTTGCATTGTTTTTTGTAACATATTTTGTTTATCGATCTTTTGGTTTACATCAGTACAGTATGTATGATATTGTAATACTTCAGGGTATGATTTCCGTGGCTGTGGATATGCTCCCGCTGCCCGGAGGTATGGGAATCTCAGAAAAGCTGTTCTCTATGCTGTTTACAGGGATTTTCGGGCAGGTAAAGGTTCTGGCGGGACTGATCCTGAGCCGTGGACTGAGTTATTACACAGAGTTATTGATCAGTGCAGTCATGACTGTAGCTGCGCAGCTGTTTCTTGGTAATGAAAAAGAACACAGAGAAAAGATCAGCGAAAAGCTGAAAACGATACAGGAAAAGGGAAAAGGATACGAAAGAAAGAGGGGGAACTCATGATAAGTTTTATTGGTTATTACAATTACACGGTGATTCTGACGTATATCAGTCTGTTTTGTTCCATTGCGGGGATGTTGTTTACTGTGAACGGGTGGTATAAGATGGCAGTGTTGTGCCTGGCTCTTTCGGGACTGTGTGACATGTTTGACGGAAAAATCGCCAGAAGAAAGACAGACCGTACGGATGATGAAAAATGTTTTGGTATTCAGATCGATTCCCTGTGTGACATGGTCTGCTTTGGGGCATTTCCGATTCTGCTGGCCTACAGCCTTGGTATGAGAGGACCGATTGGTATCGTGATCCTTGCATGGTACGGAATGAATGGTGTGGTCCGTCTCGGCTACTTTAATGTCTGTGAGACAAAACGTCAGGAAGAGACGGAGGAAGTGAGAAAATATTACAGCGGTCTGCCGATCACATCGATCGCTGTCGTGCTGCCGCTGGTGTTTGTGCTGCATACGGTGCTGAGGAACCATTTTGCAGTGGCACTTCATGTGGCTATGTTTGTCGTCGGTACGCTGTTTGTGACGAATATCCGGGTGAAAAAACCCAGGAATTCCACACTGGCAGTCCTAGTCGGCGTTGTTGCCCTGGCAATCTTAAAAATCTTTCATATTTTTTAGTTTTTAATAATGATGATCAAAAGCCGAAATGTATTACGGAGTATTGCAGATGACATACGACAACATTTTGGCTTGTGTTTTATACATGTTTTTTCGAAAAGTCAGGTACAGAATAATTCCGAGAACATATATGTAAAAGGGAGAGAGCATATGAAATACGCAGATCGATACGGAAATCGCTGGGAAGAAACCGGATTGCAGGATCGTTTTCTGGAAAAATTATATAAAAGCGTACCGGGGCGTGCGGTGGTAAAAGTGCTGGTACATCCGTGGGTTTCCAGAATGGGTGGCTGGATATTGAGCCAGAAAGCATCCTGCTGGCTGATCCCGTTATTCTTAAAAGGACATCCGATGGATGAGTCCGGCTGGGTTAAACGAAGATTTACCTCCTATAATGATTTCTTTATGAGAAAGCTGAAACCGGGACAACGTCCGGTGGAAGAAGATACGGCGCGGATCATCAGTCCCTGTGATGCCAAACTTACCGTCTGTCCGATCACGGACTACGGGATCATGAAGATCAAGCATACGCCGTATACGGTAAAAGAACTGTTAAAGAGTGAAAAACTGGCTCGTGCCTATGAAGGCGGCTATGGATTCGTTTACCGCTTGACAGTGGACGACTATCACAGGTATATTTATACAGAAACCGGAAAAAAATCCGGCAACTATAAGATACCCGGAATCTTCCATACGGTTAACCCGATTGCAAACGATCTGGAGCCGATCTATAAGGAAAATACCAGAGAGTTTTGTCTGATCAGGACAACCGATGCAGGAACCGTCCTGCAGATGGAGGTTGGTGCACTGATGGTGGGGAAGATCGAGAATGATCAGGAAGAAGCGTTTGTACACCGGGGAGAGGAAAAGGGAAGATTTGCATTCGGCGGTTCTACGATCGTGGTGCTTTACCAGCGGGGACAGGTTCAGCCGGATCAGGATCTTCTGGACAACAGCCGGGACGGTTACGAAACAAAAGTAATCCAGGGAGAGGCTGTAGGAGATAAGGTGGAAAAATGCAGAAAATAAATTATCAGAAATTAATGGAAAATGAAATCGCACACAACAGGCAGGAGCAGAAAGTTCCTGCCTTGCTTTTACACAGCTGTTGTGCGCCGTGCAGCAGTTATTGTCTGGAGACATTGAGTGAGGACTTTGCGATCACGGTGTTTTATTACAATCCGAATATTTATCCGGAAGATGAATACTGGAAACGGGTGAGAGAACAGGAGCGGTTTATCGGTCTTCTGCCTGCGAAACATAAAATCTCTTTTCTGGAAGGCAACTATGAAAAAGAACGGTTTTATGAGACAGTAAAAGGCCTTGAAAAGATCCCGGAGGGTGGAGAGCGCTGTTTTGCGTGTTATCGTCTGCGGCTGTCGGAGGCGATCAAAGAGGCGGAGAAGGGTGGATTTGACTATGTGACCACTACACTAACGATCAGTCCGATGAAAAATGCGCAGAAATTAAATGAAATCGGAGAAGAACTGTGCCGGGAAACAAAAGTGGCGTGGCTGCCGTCGGATTTTAAGAAGAAAAACGGGTACAAACGGTCCACCGAACTGTCAAAAGAATACGGGATGTACCGGCAGGATTACTGCGGATGTGTGTTCTCGATGCGGGAGCGTGAAGAGCAAAAAGCCCGGATCGAGCAGGAAATCTTGCAGAATAACGGAATATAAAAAGCGACTTGCGCCGACACAGGATTAATGATAGAATGATTTCAGACTTTACTATGAGAAAGTAAATGGCAGTAAATCTGCTGATTCCCGGATAATTTAAGAGAGGAACAGGAAAAGAAGTCTGCCGGAAAATACAGGGAAGAGAGGAAACAATATGGCACAGTTATGGGGAGGCCGTTTTACAAAAGAAACGGACAAACTTGTATATAATTTTAACGCATCCATCGGATTCGATCAGAAGTTTTTCCATCAGGATGTACAGGGAAGCAAAGCACATGTGACGATGCTTGCAAAACAGGGGATTCTGACAGAAGATGAGAAAAATCAGATCATCGCCGGACTGGACAGTATCGTGGCGGATGTGGATGCCGGTAAACTGGAGATCACCAGTGAGTACGAAGATATCCACAGTTTTGTGGAGGCCAATCTGATCGACCGGATCGGTGACGCAGGAAAAAAACTGCATACCGGACGAAGCAGAAACGACCAGGTAGCGCTGGATATGAAATTGTATGTCAGAGACGAGATCAAAGAACTGGACGAACTGGTGAAGAAGCTGCTGGTGACACTGAATAAGATCATGGAAGAAAACCTGCATACCTATATGCCGGGATTCACCCATCTGCAGAAAGCACAGCCGATCACGCTGGCACATCATATGGGTGCGTATTTTGAGATGTTCCGCAGAGACAGAGGCCGTCTTGCAGATATTTACGAAAGAATGAACTATTGCCCACTGGGAAGCGGAGCGCTTGCAGGAACCACCTATCCGCTGGATCGTGCCTACAGTGCCGAACTGATGGGATTTGCCGGTCCTACGATGAACAGTATGGATTCCGTAGCAGACAGAGATTATGTGATCGAACTGTTATCTGCCATGTCCACGATCATGATGCATCTGAGCCGTTTTTCCGAGGAAATCATCATCTGGAACTCCAACGAGTATCAGTTTGTGGAGATCGATGATGCCTACAGTACCGGAAGCAGTATCATGCCACAGAAGAAAAACCCGGATATCGCCGAGCTGGTAAGAGGAAAGACCGGCCGTGTTTATGGCGCGCTGATGTCGATTCTGACAACCATGAAGGGAATTCCGCTGGCATATAATAAAGACATGCAGGAAGACAAGGAACTGACCTTTGACGCGATTGATACCGTAAAAGGGTGTCTGGCATTGTTTGAAGGTATGGTTTCCACAATGAAGTTCCGTAAAGATGTGATGGAAAACAGTGCAAAACACGGATTTACCAATGCAACGGATGCAGCAGATTATCTGGTAAATCATGGGGTACCGTTCCGTGATGCACATGGCATTGTCGGCCGTCTGGTGCTGTACTGCCTGGACAAAAAAATTCCGCTGGACGAGATGACTCTGGAAGAATACAAAGCGATCAGTCCGGTGTTTGAAGAAGATATTTACGAAGCCATCAGCATAAAAACCTGTGTGGAAAAACGTATGACCATCGGTGCTCCGGGACCGGATGCCATGGCAAAGGTGGTAGAGTGGAATAAAAAATATTTGGAAGAAAAGTAAAAAAGTGTTGATTTTTTCAGAAAACTGGTATAGTATTACCAAGTAAATACAAATGTACGCGAGAGAAATACAAAAAGTAACGGTTGTGCATTGAATAAGAAGAATGAGGAGTGAAATCACAATGAGCAGCAAATTAAGAGTAGGTATTTTAGGAGCAACAGGAATGGTAGGACAGAGATTCATCTCTCTGCTGGAAAATCATCCGTGGTTTGAAGTAGTAACCGTAGCAGCATCCCCGAGAAGTGCAGGAAAAACATATGAAGAAGCCGTAGGCGGACGCTGGAAAATGGATACTCCGATGCCGGAAGCTGTAAAAAAACTGGTAGTTATGAATGTAAATGAAGTGGAAAAAGTAGCTTCCACCGTTGATTTTGTATTTTCAGCAGTAGATATGTCCAAAGAGGAAATCAAAGCGATCGAGGAAGAATATGCAAAAACTGAAACACCGGTTGTTTCCAATAACAGTGCTCACAGATGGACACCGGATGTACCGATGGTAGTGCCGGAGATCAACCCGGAACACTTTGAGGTTATCGAATCTCAGAAAAAACGTCTGGGAACCACACGCGGATTCATCGCAGTAAAACCAAACTGCTCCATCCAGAGTTATGCACCGGTTCTGACTGCATGGAAAGAATTCGAGCCATACGAAGTAGTTGCTACTACATACCAGGCAATCTCCGGAGCAGGTAAAACCTTCAAAGACTGGCCGGAAATGGTAGAAAACATCATCCCATACATCGGCGGGGAAGAAGAGAAGAGTGAACAGGAACCGCTTCGTATCTGGGGTAAAGTAGAAAACGGTCAGATCGTAAAAGCCAGCGAACCGGTGATCACCTGCCAGTGTATCCGTGTTCCGGTACTGAACGGACATACCGCAGCAGTCTTTGTAAAATTCAGAAAGAATCCTACCAAAGAACAGCTGATCGAAAAACTGGTGAACTTCAAAGGATTCCCACAGGAAGCAGAACTTCCGAGTGCTCCGAAGCAGTTTATCCAGTATCTGGAAGAAGACAACCGTCCACAGGTTAAGATGGATGTCAACTTCGAAAACGGTATGGGAATCAGCGTAGGCCGTCTGAGAGAGGACACTGTATACGACTGGAAATTCGTAGGTCTGTCCCATAATACTGTAAGAGGAGCTGCCGGCGGTGCTGTTCTGTGTGCAGAGACTCTGAAAGCAAAAGGATATATTCAGGCAAAATAAATAAGAATGCAAATAAGAAAAATAAAATCCCGGGTGTGTTGTGTGCCCGGGATTTTTTACTTTACAGGAAATTGCTTTCCTGTAAGTAAGAAACACTCCGCGAGGATTCGCCAAGGCACATTCTTTATGAATCACAGATAAGTTGTGCCGGGAAGACAGATCTGCTGATTTTAATATAGAAACCAGACAAGTTCCGGGGTACACTTGAATTTCCGGAAGAAAAACGGTATACTTTTTGTTGCCCCTGTGAGGTTTTTATATCGCAGGGACGCTGAAGAGACGAGAAAGGGTTAAATTTATATGAATAAATCCGTATTTATCGCAGAGAAGCCAAGCGTAGCCCAGGAATTTGCCAAGGCGTTAAAGGTGAAGACCACGCGGCATGACGGATATCTGGAATCGGAAAATACCATTGTCACCTGGTGTGTGGGTCATCTGGTGACGATGAGTTATCCGGAAGTTTATGATATCAAGTACAAGCGCTGGACTCTGGAAACTCTGCCTTTTCTGCCCGGGGAGTTCAAGTATGAAGTCATCCCATCGGTAAAAAAGCAGTTTGAGATTGTCAAGGGACTGTTAAACCGCCCGGATGTGGACACCATCTATGTCTGTACCGACTCAGGAAGAGAGGGAGAGTATATCTACCGTCTGGTGGCACAGATGGCCGGCGTCAGGGGAAAGAAAGAGAAACGTGTCTGGATCGATTCCCAGACGGAAGAGGAGATCATCCGCGGAATCAAAGAAGCGAAGGATCTGAGTGCTTATGATAATCTGAGCGCATCGGCATATCTGCGGGCGAAAGAAGACTATCTGATGGGTATTAACTTTTCCAGGATCCTGACACTGCGGTATGGAAACAGCGTGTCCAACTATCTGGGAAATAAATATCAGGTGATTTCCGTGGGACGGGTCATGACCTGTGTGCTTGGAATGGTAGTGCGAAGAGAGCGGGAGATCCGTGAATTCGTAAAAACACCGTTTTACCGGGTGCTTGGAAAATTCTTGCTGGAAGGAAGAACCTTCGACGGAGAATGGCGTGCTGTGGAAGGCAGCCGGTATTTTCAGTCACCGGATCTGTATAAGGAAAATGGTTTCAAGGACAGAAACCGGGCGGAAGAACTGAAAGGCATTTTGGAACGGGAGAGTGCAGTCAGTATGACGAATGAACTTTCCGGTTCCAACGGAATGGCACAGCAGACAGCTCCGGCACATCAGGCGGTGCTTGAGAAGATCGAGAAGAAAAAAGAGAAGAAGAATCCACCGCTTTTGTATAACCTGGCAGAATTGCAGAATGACTGTTCACGGATGTTCAAGATCAGTCCGGACGAGACACTGCGGGTGGTGCAGGAACTGTATGAAAAGAAGCTGGTGACATATCCAAGAACGGATGCCCGTGTGCTTTCCACTGCAGTTGCCAAGGAGATCAGCCGAAACCTGAAGGGTTTAACGAGATACCAGATGGCAGCACCGTTTGCACAGGAGATCCTGGAGGCGGGCAGTTTTCAAGGAATCGAAAAGACCAGATATGTCAATGACAAGCAGATCACAGACCATTATGCGATTATTCCTACCGGTCAGGGACTGCAGAATCTTGGCAGGTTGCCGCAGATTTCACAGAAAGTGTATCAGGTGATCGTTCGCCGGTTTTTGAGTGTGTTTTATCCGGCGGCGGTGTATCAGAAGGTGAGTCTGGTGTCAGCGGTCGGAAAAGAGAAGTTGTTTTCGAGTTTCAAGGTACTGGTGGAGGAAGGGTATCTGAAGGTGGCCAACGTACCATCCGGAAAGAAAGAAGAGGATGCGAAAAATGCAGAGGAGAAAACGGATGATATCCAGTGTGATGCCGCCTTTCTTGCCTGCCTGCAAAAGCTGAAAAAGGGCGCCATTCTTCCGGTCGATGGATATGAGATCAAAGAGGGAGAAACTTCTCCGCCGAAACGGTACAATTCCGGTACGATGATCCTGGCGATGGAGAATGCCGGACAACTGATCGAGGATGAGGAGCTGCGTGCGCAGATCAAGGGAAGTGGAATCGGAACCAGTGCAACGCGAGCAGAGATTTTAAAGAAACTGGTGAATATCAAGTATATCAGCCTGAATAAGAAAACACAGGTAATTACCCCGACTCAGCTTGGAGAAATGATTTATGAAGTGGTTAACGCTTCGATCCGGGCATTGTTAAATCCGGAGCTTACCGCAAGCTGGGAGAAGGGGCTGAATTATGTAGCCGAGGGAAGTATTACTTCCCGGGAATATATGGATAAACTGGAGCATTTTATCCGGGTGAAAGTGGGTGGAGTGCTGCAGGTAAATTATCAGGCGGCGTTACGAAGCCGATACGACAGTATCGCAGGGAATTATCGAAAAGGAGGAAAATGATCATGAGTATGGAAAGTATTCGAATTGAGAACATGTATGATCTGAATGAGACGATTGCAGCGGAGATTTTTGAAGGGAAGACATATCCGTGGGAAGTACTTCCGCTGATTAAAGAATTTATTGTGAAGCTGGGAAATGCACTGGATCCGGCAGAGTATGATAAGATCGGGGAAGATATCTGGGTAGCGAAATCTGCTAAGATTGCTCCTACGGTTGCGTTAAATGGTCCGTGTATCATCGGAAAGGATGCCGAGGTGCGTCAGTGTGCATTTATCCGTGGCAGTGCGATCGTCGGTGAGGGTGCTGTGGTTGGTAATTCTACGGAGCTTAAGAATGTGATCCTGTTTAATAAGGTGCAGGTGCCGCATTATAATTATGTGGGGGATTCTGTGCTGGGTTATAAGGCTCATATGGGCGCGGGATCGATCACTTCGAATGTGAAGTCGGATAAGAAGCTGGTGGTTGTACACGGAGATGGTTTCGATATTGAGACCGGCATGAAGAAGTTTGGGGCTATGCTGGGAGATAATGTTGAGGTTGGCTGTAATTCAGTGCTGAATCCGGGGACGGTGATCGGACGGGAGAGTAATGTGTATCCGCTGTCTTCGGTTAGAGGGGTTGTGCCGGAGAGGTCCATCTTTAAGAAGCAGGGAGACGTTGTTGCTAAAAGATAGATGATTGAAAAAGGGGACGCCCCCGGCGGAAGCGTTCTCCCGCCAGCAACGTGGGCAGGGCAACTTTGAACTAGCCACTAACTACGACTATGTTCACTTGGGTCAGCTGACCCAAGTGAAAGTCTCCGTAAGTGTCGGATTTCAAAGCTTGCCCTAACCGCCCACAAAGTGTTGCTGGCAGGAGAACGCTTCCGCCGGGGGCTGGTTTTTCAATGCGGAAAGAGAAAGGCGCGTCAAGTCTTGTGTTTTGGCGAAAATAGATAAAAACCGGTGCAATTGTCGTTGGGTGATAATTGCTCCGGTTTTTTTACGCCATTAGTTCAGAAAACAGAAGTGAAGGATCAAACCGTACAGTAAAAGGTGTACCGGGTAGAAGAGGTAGAAAAAATATTTCAGGGAGATGCCACGTTTCCCGTTATAGAGGTTGATCGGGATGAAGGCGAGGCAGGCGGGGGCTTCCCAGAGGAGGCTCATGCAGGAAACCAGGGTGCAGAGGAACTTCTGATCGTGGAACAGGTAGAGTAACAGGATCAGGATGATTCCTTTATAGTCGTAATCGGTCTGAAGGAGCCAGGCGGTCAGACAGCCGGCGGCGGCGATCAGGATCTTGACGATCCACTGAAGGTTCGGGTTTATTTCTTTGTGGCTTACAGTATCGATGGCCCAGATGGTCAGGAGACCCAGGAATAAAGTGAAAAAGACATTCTGGTAACCCGGAGCAAATGGGGTGTTGAACAGTGCATAATCAAAGGGAAATTCGGACACCAGGGCAAAGAGGAACAGGCGGGTGGCATATTTCTTTTTGCTGGAGGTGTGGAGGAATCCTTCAATTAATAAGAAACAGAAGACCGGGAAGCCGATTCTTCCGATGAAGCGCATGACCTGATAAATGTTCCACCAGGGGATCGTCATAGAGACAGGGTGTCCCAGGAAGGACGGATTTTGCTGCATCAGGATGCCGTAGAGGATGATGCTTGCGGCGAAATGGTCGATGGCCATGGCGATAATGGCGATGATTTTTAAAGTACTGCCGGACAGGCAGCCCTTTTTCAGGGAAAACTGGGTCATAGAAAACCTCCTGTTTTTTGATAATCTGAGTTTTTCGATATTCCTTCTTAATGTTGACAGATAAAGAAAAACAGCGTCAGAAAAAGCATAAAACGCAAATTGTGACGGAATCCTGCGGAATATTCTGAAAAAAGTATACCAGTCCTGCAAAAAATGTCAACGAAAGGGAAAAAAATAAAAAAAAAGTAAGTTTGTCTGGACTAACCGCATGGGTGTATGCGAAAATAACTATGATAAGCGGGTGAGTAGGTTCACTTGCTTGAGATACATAAGTCTCGAAAAAAGTATTTCAAGTTTGAAAGGAGTCTTAACATGATTTATTCACAAGAAGTAGAAATGATGTGTCCGGTTTCACAGGGCGTTAATCACGGCGCTGCACCAATCCCGGAAGAAGCAAAATGGGTACAGTCCAAAGAAATTAAAGATATTTCCGGTCTGACACATGGTGTGGGCTGGTGTGCACCACAGCAGGGTGCCTGCAAACTGACACTGAACGTAAAAGATGGTATTATTCAGGAAGCTCTGGTAGAGACAATCGGATGTTCCGGTATGACTCATTCTGCAGCTATGGCATCTGAAATCCTTCCTGGAAGAACTCTTCTGGAGGCTCTGAACACTGACCTGGTATGCGATGCTATCAACACAGCTATGAGAGAACTCTTCCTGCAGATCGTTTATGGTCGTACACAGTCCGCATTCTCAGAAGATGGTCTGCCGATCGGCGCTGGTCTGGAAGATTTGGGTAAAGGTCTGAGATCTCAGGTTGGTACCATGTACGGAACACTGAAAAAAGGTCCTCGTTATCTGGAAATGGCAGAAGGTTATGTTACCGGTATTGCACTGGATGAAGAAGGATGCATCATTGGTTACCAGTTCGTAAGTCTGGGCAAAATGACTGATTTCATCAAACAGGGTGATGATCCTACAACAGCTTGGGAAAAAGCAAAAGGACAGTACGGTCGTGTTGCAGATGCAGCTAAAATCATTGATCCGCGTAAAGAATAATTACTGTTCTGCTTACCGTCAATATAATAGGAGGATAAAATAAATGGCTTTATTTGAATCATATGAAAGAAGAATTGATAAAATCAATGCTGTCCTGAACAGCTATGGAATCGCTTCTCTGGAAGAAGCAGAGAAAATCACAAAAGATGCTGGTCTGGACGTATACAATCAGATCAAAGGCATCCAGCCAATCTGTTTTGAGAACGCTTGCTGGGCATACATCACAGGTGCAGCAATCGCAATCAAAAAAGGCTGTACAAAAGCTTCTGAAGCAGCAGCAGCTATCGGCGAAGGTCTGCAGGCTTTCTGTATTCCAGGATCTGTAGCAGATCAGCGTAAAGTAGGTCTGGGACATGGTAACCTGGGTAAGATGCTTCTGGAAGAAGATACAGAATGTTTCGCATTCCTGGCAGGTCATGAGTCTTTCGCAGCAGCTGAAGGTGCTATTGGTATCGCTGAAAAAGCAAACAAAGTACGTCAGAAACCTCTGCGTGTTATCCTGAACGGTCTTGGAAAAGATGCTGCTCAGATCATCGCTCGTATCAACGGATTTACATTTGTTGAAACAGAATATGATTACTATACAGGAGAACTGAAAGAAGTATTCCGTAAAGCATACTCCGAAGGTCCTCGTGCAAAAGTTAACTGCTACGGCGCTAACGACGTTCGTGAAGGTGTAGCTATCATGTGGAAAGAAGATGTTGACGTTTCTATCACAGGTAACTCTACCAACCCGACACGTTTCCAGCATCCGGTAGCTGGTACTTACAAAAAAGAACGTATCGAAGCTGGTAAGAAATACTTCTCCGTAGCTTCCGGTGGTGGTACAGGACGTACTCTGCATCCGGATAACATGGCAGCAGGTCCTGCTTCCTATGGTATGACAGATACTCTGGGACGTATGCATTCCGATGCACAGTTCGCAGGTTCTTCTTCTGTTCCGGCTCACGTAGAAATGATGGGTCTGATCGGTGCAGGTAACAACCCGATGGTTGGTATGACTGTAGCTGTTGCAGTATCCATCGAGGAAGCTCACAAAGCTGGTAAATTCTAAGATAAAAAATTAAAAATTTTGTGTCCAAACGTAAAAAAAGCTACAGGTTTCGCGCCTGTGGCTTTTTTAAAATGCTGAAAGTTTTCGGTATTCTGCCGGTGAGCAGTTATAATATTTTCGAAACGTTTTTGCAAAATAGCTGGGATTTTCAAAACCTGTGCGAAGACCGACTTCCAGAACAGAGAGAGAACTGTGCCGCAGGAGATCAGCCGCCTGAAGGGTACGGTAATAGTTAATATAGGTCATCGGGGTCATCTGAAACTGCTTCTTGAAAAAACGGCAGAAGTACTGTGGATTCATATCCAGGGAAGAAGCCAGGTCCTCCAGATAGATTTTTCTGTCGTAATGTTCCTGAATATAGCGGAGAATCTGCTTGTATTGATTTTCTCGTGTCTGTAAGGAACGGTTTGCGGGTGAAGGCTGCAACAGATTTTCCGAAAACAAAATGACCAGAATATGGTAAAGATTATTTTTTAAAAGTAACTGCCAGCCGGAAGGCCTGGTATCATAAAGAACCAAAAGTTCCTGAAAAATGCTACGAACAGATGATATACAAGACAGATTTTTTGGCAAAAAAGAAGGAAGCAGCAGCTGGCGGGAGAGGAGAGGTTCTATATAAGAAATCTGGCAATGATCCGGATAGGAAAAAGCAAGCATATTCGGCAAAAACACCAGGGCATGATGAATCGAAGATGTGTTGCCGATGCTTCGCAGCTGATGTAGTTCATAACTGTTGATCATCACAAAGTCCTGCTTCTGAAGAATTTTTCGCTGCGTGCCAAGGGTCAGTTCAAGAGAACCTTTTTCTACCCATATCCATTCCATCTCTTTGTGCCAGTGAAAAGGGACCTGCAGTCCGCCGTGCTCGTAAATTTGATGATAAATATGAAAGGGTTCCAGTTCGGTGCCGTGGATGGTGTAGTCTTTCATTCCATAAGGTACTTTTGTTTTCATTGTATGATCTCCTGAAAAGTCAAAATAATTATAGTAAAATATAAAATTGAGTTAGAATATATGATATAAAATCATTATAATGGTATTGAAAAGAAAAAGAAAGCATGAATTATGCATTACAAAAAATTAGTCAAGAGACACAAGACACAGGAGAAACAGAAGATGGAGAAAAAATGGTGGCATCATTTAACAGCGTATCAGATTTATACAAGAAGTTTTTGTGACAGTAACGGAGACGGTATTGGAGATTTTCAGGGAATTATCAGTAAGCTGGATTATCTTCAGGAACTGGGGATAGGAGCAATTTGGATTTCCCCGTTCAATGATTCCCCCAATTATGACAATGGATATGACATCAGTGATTATTATGCAATTCTGAAAGATTTTGGAACGATGGCAGATCTGGAAGAAATGATCCAGGAGTGTGAAAAGAGAGATATCATTGTTATGATGGATCTGGTTTTGAATCATTGTTCCCATGAGCATCCCTGGTTTCTGGGAGCATGCAAAGACCGCAATGGAAAGTATCATGATTATTATATCTGGGAAGAAGGGACGGAGGATCAGCCACCGGAAGGATCAGCTGCTTTCTTTGGCGGAAATGTGTGGGAGTGGGTTCCTCAGGTGAAAGAATATTACTATCATACCTTCAGCATACAGCAGCCGGATCTGAACTGGAAAAACGAAAACATGCGGCAGGAACTGTATGCCATGATTCGTTTCTGGATGGACAAAGGAATCCGGGGATTCCGACTGGATGCGATTGATAATATTGTAAAAGATGGTCATGGTGGAAATGACCAGCAGTCTCCACAGATTCATACATATCTGCAGGAAATGACAAAAAATACGTTTGGTTTGCGGAATGATGTTTTGACAGTGGGAGAAACCGGTGGAACAACATTAGAGATGGCCAAAGAATATTCCAATCCGGAGCGAAAAGAACTGGACATGGTATTTCAGTTTAAACTTATGGACATCGATGGAGTTCGAAGCGGTAACTGGGAACCGAAAGCGTATACACTACCACAATTAAAAACTATTATGGAAAGCTGGCAGACAGGTCTGGATGAGATTGGATGGAACAGTTTATTCTGGGGAAATCATGATTATCCAAGAGCAATTTCAAGATTTGGAAATGATACACCAGAATATCGGGAACAAAGCGGTAAAATGCTTGCGACTCTCTTATATGGTATGAAAGGAACTCCATATCTTTATCAGGGGGACGAGATTGGAATGACAAATGTGGTAAATACCAAAATCTCCCAGTATCAGGATATAGAGTCTGCAAACTTTGCCAAAGAAAAACAGGAACTTGGATGGAGTGAGGAGAAAATTATGAGCTATCTGCTGAGAAACAGCAGAGATAATGCCAGAACACCGATGCAGTGGAATCATCAGGAACATGCGGGATTTACGACAGGAACGCCATGGTTATCTGTCAATGGGAATTACAAAGAAATCAATGTGGAAAACAGCAGGAAAAATCCGGATTCTCTGTTTTATTACTATAAAACTTTGATCGCGCTACGGAAGAATAATGACGTACTGATTTATGGAAAATTCCAGTTGCTGGATAAGGAACATCCGGAAATTTTTGCTTACGAGAGGACGCTGGATGGGAAGAAAATTGTTGTGATATGCAATTTTACAGATCACGAGACGCAAATGGAGGCGACAGAAGATCTGACTGACGGGAAAATACTGATACATAATCAGGGACAGAATCGGCTTGGAAAAGAGACGTGGATCTTGGGAGCCTATGAGGCGTGGATGATTGAAATAGGATAAGGATAAAGCGTGAAAGGCTGCAGAAAAATATGAGAACAAAAAAATATAGATAACCGTTGACTCTACAACAGTTATAAGGTTTAATATAAACCAGAAAAGAACTTTACCGAGGGAAAGTATCAGAGAAACAAAGGAGTAGAAACATGGAAAGAGATCTTACATCGGGAAGTGTGTGGAAAAATATTGTGTATTTTTCACTTCCATATCTGTTATCGTATTTTTTGCAGACGTTATATGGTCTGGCGGATCTGTTTATTGTCGGGCAGTTTGATGGCGTTGCGAGCACGACGGCGGTATCCATCGGCAGTCAGGTGATGCATATGCTGACGGTGATGATCGTCGGTCTGGCGATGGGAACCACGGTAAATATTGGTCGGGCAGTGGGAGCGCGGGACAGCCAAAAGGCATCGAAAGTAGTGGGAAATACCACCGTGCTTTTTGTTGGCGTCTCAGTGGTTCTAGCAGTCGTTTTACTGGTTCTGGTGCAGCCAATCGTGCGTGTGATGTCCACACCGGCGGAAGCGGTAGAAGGAACGGTGCGGTATCTTACGATCTGTTTTATAGGAATCCCGTTTATCACCGCGTATAACGTGATCGCATCGATTTTCCGGGGACTTGGGGATTCGAAGAGTCCGATGTATTTTATTGCGGTTGCCTGCGTAGCAAATATTGCGCTGGATTACCTGTTTATCGGAGCACTTCATATGGGACCAGCGGGAGCGGCACTGGGAACAACGCTCTCACAGACGATCAGTGTGGCCGTATCGCTTTTGGTGATTTTGAAAAAAAAGACGGGAATCTCGGTAAAAAGAGCGGATTTTCGACTAGAACGGGTAACGATGGGGCAGGTGCTCAAAATCGGTGTTCCGATCGCGGCACAGGATGGATTTATCCAGGTGGCATTTATCATCATCACGATCATTGCCAACCGCAGGGGACTGAGTGTAGCCGCTGCAGTAGGAATCGTGGAAAAAATCATCAGTTTTCTGTTCCTGGTGCCATCTTCAATGCTTTCCACGGTGTCTGCGTTGGGAGCACAGAACATGGGAGCAGGCAAATACGAACGTGCAGATCAGATTCTCCGATATGCGATGGGAATCGCGGTTGGTTTCGGACTCATTGTGTCATTGCTGATCCAGATCATCGCAGGACCGGTGGTAGGATTGTTTACCACGGATGCGACGGTCATTTTGCTGGGGGCGCAGTATATCCGTGGATATATCTGGGATTGTATTTTTGCAGGGGTACACTTCAGTTTCAGCGGTTATTTCTGTGCTTATGGAAAATCAGAGATTTCGTTTGTCCACAACCTGATTGCGATTCTCTGTGTCCGTATTCCGGGCGTTTACCTGACTTCAAAGATCTTCCCGGATACGCTGTTTCCGATGGGACTGGCTACGGCGACCGGTTCGTTGCTGTCGGTGATCATCTGTATGATTGCGTTCGGATGGCTGAAAAGGAAGGAAAAACAAAAAAGAAAAAGTGCCTGATCCTGTTTGACATTTTTACAGGTTGGTGCTATGATAACTGAGAATAAAGAACGGGAGCTTGTGTGACAGGCTGAGAGGAAGATAGATCTTCGACCGCACCTGATTTGGGTAATGCCAACGGAGGGAATACATATCGAAAGAATGTACATCTGTCCGTGTGAGTGCGGGCAGATGTTTTTACATTACGCGAACAACGAGCCAAGGTCTCATGCAAGCATGGACTTTGGCGACTGCCGCGATAACGAGTAAAATTCGCGAAGCGTATTTTATCTCGTTTCATTTGCAGGAAATCCAGTTGTCATCAGTTTTTCCGGCCTTTAGAAAATAAGAGACTGTACTTGCAGGCATTTTGCGGCAAATGTTCAGATAACACAGACTGTGTACGGACAGGGCAGATGCAGGTGGATCTGAGGGGGAGCGCCCTGAGACCCGGCATACAGAAAAAAGCGATGGGAATCCGTGTTTCGGAGTGAGAGGAAGTAATGGAACTTCGACCGAAAAACAGGGAAACTGCGCTTTTTTCTGCCCACAAAAGAAAAAGACAGGTTTTCCCGGAAAACAAGAGAGGAAAACAAAAATGGAAAAACAAAGACTGAACACATTTCGCATGGTAATGCTGGCTATGATGGTAGCAATCGGAGTGGTTATCTCCCCGATCCTTCGTATCGAGGGAATGTGCCCGACAGCGCATCTGATTAATATTGTATGCTCGGTACTGATGGGACCGTGGTACTCCCTGCTTTGTGCAACGATGATCGGTGTGATCCGTATGTTATTTATGGGAATTCCGCCACTTGCACTGACCGGGGCTGTATTTGGTGCATTTTTATCAGGTGTTTTTTACCGTTTATCCGGTGGAAAAATCATCTGTGCGGTACTGGGAGAAATCTTTGGAACCGGTATCATCGGATCACTGGTTTCTTACCCGGTGATGGCATTTATCATGGGAAGAGACGGGTTAAATGCATTTTTCTACACCCCGATGTTTATTTCAGCAACGATCATGGGCGGTGCAGTAGCGTATGTGTTCCTGAAAGCACTGAGCAAGGCAGGATTGCTGGCAAAATTTCAGAGAAGTCTTGGAGCAAAAGTTTATGATAAAACAGTTAGAAAATCAGCTGAAGAGCGTGCGTGATGCAACAAAGAGAGAACAACCACTGATTCACTGCATCACGAATCCGATTTCCATTCACGGATGTGCGAATATGATCCTTGCGGTGGGCGCAAGGCCGATGATGGCAGAGCATCCGATGGAGGTGGAAGGTATCACAAAGACAGCGGGAGCACTGATGCTGAATCTTGGAAATATTACCGATGTGCGGATCGAGTCCATGAAGCGTTCCGCGCGGATGGCGGCGAAAGAAGGAATTCCGGTTCTGCTGGATCTGGTAGGCGTATCCTGCAGTAAGATCAGGATGGAACTTGCCATGGAACTGATCGAAAAGGGAAAGATACAGATTCTGAAGGGAAATATTTCTGAACTGCTTGCAATCGCCGGACAGCCGTTTCACGGAACAGGTATTGATGCCGGAGCGGAGGATGCGATGACCGGGGACAATGAGGAAGAGAGAAAAGAAATCTTCCGAAAAGTTTCGAAAAAGACTGGAAGTGTACTTCTGGCTACCGGAGCAAAAGATCTTCTGGTGGATCAGAACCGGTGTTTGATTCTGGAAAATGGTGTGCCGGAGCTGTCCGGGATCACAGGAACAGGATGTATGGTCGGCGCGCTTTCGGCGGCTTTCCTGGCGCAGAGAGATCCGTTTGTGGCGGCACTGCTTGGGACTTCGGTGATGGGAATCGCCGGGGAGATCGCCGCAAAGAGGTCAACAGGACCGGGAAGCTTTCAGATGGAACTTCTGGATGCGGTGGCAGGGCTGACACAGGAAGAACTGGAGGCGAGGATCCGGATTCGGGAGATTGGAATATAAAGTGGTCTTAGAGTCACCCGAATCGTTCATGCAAAGAATACGGGAAGCTATGATCACAAAGTGAAAGAGAGCTCATGCGTCTGTTATCATAGGTGGTATGCTGACTGACGGGTGAAATGATGAAAGTAAAATTTCAGGAAGGAAAAAACAGGTATGAAAACAGATTTAGATATGACATTATATCTGGTGACGGACAGCACCTATCATACAGAGGAAACATTTTACAAAACGATCGAAGAGGCATGCCAGGGAGGTGTAACACTGGTGCAGCTGCGGGAGAAAAACTGCGGCGGACGGGAATATCTGGAGAAAGCAATGAAGGTAAAGGCAATCACCGACCGCTATCAGATTCCACTGATCATCGATGATCGTGTGGATGTGGCAATCGCCTGTGATGCCGCCGGTGTCCATGTGGGTTCCTCAGATCTTCCGGTAGCCGTGGCGAGAAAATTGCTCGGTCCGGACAAGATCGTGGGTGCTACGGCAAAAACCGTGGAAGCGGCGAAAAAGGCGTATGAGGACGGTGCGGATTATCTGGGTGTGGGAGCAATTTTCCCGACAACGACAAAGGTAGTCACGATCCGTACTTCCGTGGAAACACTGAATGAGATCTGCCAGAGTGTACCGATTCCTGCAGTGGCGATCGGCGGCTTGAATGATGGAAATATGGACATCCTCAAAGGCGGTAAGATGGCAGGTGTGGCTGTCGTTTCCGCCATTATGAAAGCGGAAGACCCGAAGGCAGCAGCGGCACGGATGAAAGAGCATGTGGGTGAGCTGCGGGGATAAGATGTAAGGTCCTGAATATATGGATAAAAAAGAGAGTTGTTGCAAAGCAGGGAAGTTATATAGAAGTGTTTTGCAGCGACTTTTTCTGATTTTTGGAAATAGATAAGGGAAAAACGAAATTCCCTCTTGAAAATCATAATAACCTTGTGGTAAACTAGGTATATAGGAAATATGGAGGTTATAGCATGAAAATATCGACAAGAGGGCGTTATGCGATTCGTGTAATGTTGGATCTGGCAGAACATAATACGGGAGAGTATATTCCGTTGATGGATATAGCAAAAAGGCAGGAGATTTCAGAGAAATATCTGGAGGCTATTGTGGCTTCCCTGAGTAAGAACGGGTTTGTGCGTTCACTGAGAGGAAAGGGAGGCGGTTATCAGCTGTTGAAGGATCCGTCAGAATATACGATTGGAAGTATTCTTCGGTTGACAGAGGGGTCTCTGGCACCGATAGCCTGTCTGGAACATGAGCCGAATCAATGTGAGAGAGTCTCTGTCTGCAAGACCCTGAAAATGTGGGAGGGGGCATACAAGGTGATCACGGAGTATTTCGATGGGATTACGATTGCAGATTTACTGGCGGATACTACGGATGTGGGGAACTACATTATTTAAAATATGAGAGTGTTGGCTAATGGGGACGCAGCCGTCCCTTGCTTCGCTCCTGCTGGCAACGTGGGCAGGGGAACTTTGAACTAGCCGCTAACTTCGACTAAATTCACGAGGGTCGGCTGACCCTCGCGAAAGTCTACGTAAGCGTCGGATTTCAAAGCTTCCCCTAAGCGCCCACACAGTGTTGCCTGCAGGAGCGAAGCAAGGGGCGGCTGCTGTGCGTTAGCCAAAGGGGGAGGAGGTGTAGAGTGGTGTTGTACGGTATGAATAATAAGAAAAAAGATACTGGATGAAAAAAGAGAATTAGGAATTTGTTTGAATGTGAAAATTTCGCAAAATGTGATAAAAATCGTGGTTGATTTTTGGGAGAAAGGGACTATAATAATAGGTATGGAAGCATAGCTCAGCTGGGATGAGCGTTCGCCTCACACGCGAGAGGTCAGGGGTTCGAGCCCCCTTGCTTCCATTTTTTGTTGCCAGAATATAAATAATCAAGTGTTTTTTGGGATGACAGATAGAATAGAAATGCCTCACAGGATTATGTATTGATATGTAATATAACAAAAAGGTTGGTATACTATGTAGTTTTACGGTAGTATATCAACCTTTTTTAGTTTAATATAGATTTATTTGTTCAAAACTTCTTTCAACGCATCCAGTACTTCCTGAACTTTTTCCATATATGCGTTTTCGCCCATATGACCGATGCGGATCAGTTTTCCTGCGAAGCAGCCGAAGGAGCCGGCTAAGAGGATGTTGTGATCGTAGCGCATCTTGTGAAGGATTTCTTCCGCGGTGTGGCCTTCCGGTACTTCGAAAGTGGTTACGGTGTTGGAGTAACCACATGCCGGGTAGAGCTGTAAGCCCATAGAAGTGATGGCTTCGCGGGTGTAGGCTGCTACTTTGGCGTGGCGTTCCAGAATCTGTGGATCGGCTTTAATGTTTTCCAGAGCAGTGCGAAGTCCGTAAATGTCGCTGGCCGGCATGGTGTATGGGAACCATTTGGCTTCATAGTAGCCTTTGAAGGTCAGCAGATTCGCATAAAAAGATGCAATCGGTGTTTTACGCTTTTCCATGGCTGCTTTCGCGTCTGCACTCAACGTTACCATTGTCAGTCCCGGAGGTGCGGACACAGCTTTCTGGGAACCACCGCATAACAGGTCGATCTTCCAGTCATCCACACGGACATCTTCGCCGAACATTCCTGCTACGGAATCAACAACTGTGAGGATTCCGTAGGACTTTAATAACGGACAGATGGAAGCGATATCATTTAACATACCACTTGGCGTGTCACAGTGAACAACAGTTGCATATTTGAAATCATGGTCTTTTTCCAGATAAGCTTTCAGATCATTCACATCGAAGGGATGGGAGTAATCGCAGGTGTAAAGAACAGGTGTGCCACCGTAGATGGAGACAAAATCTTTGAATCCTTCTCCGAATACTCCATTATCCAGAACCAGAACCCGGTCACCCGGTTCAGTCAGGGAGGCACAGGCAGCTTCCAGACCGAGGATACCTTCCCCGCCAAGAATCAGAGATTCGTTTTCGGTATGCAGCAGACTGCTGTAGAGTTTACAGGTGTCATGGTAATATTCCACAAAGTCACAGTCCAGATCCGGATTCTGAAACTGTCTGCTCCTTGCCAGCAGAACATTTTCGCGGACCTGAGAAGGACCGGGAGTCATCATTTTGTACATAAGCCCATCCTTTCTGCCAGTTTCTGTAACTGACCGGAGATAATCAGAACAACTACAGCGGCAACTCCTACCTGCAGCAGGTTGCCCGGGATAGAAGAGGCCGGAGTGATCCAGTTACCGTAAATGATACCTTCTGCGATGTAGTATCCGGCAATTTTGATCACGCATGCAACCAGGATTGCAACCATTTTCCAGCCAAAGCCTTTTTTCTTCTCTGTGATTGCACCAACGGAGAAGCCCATCAGACCAACGATAATGAAAGTGAATGGAGCCCATGCAGTCCAGCCGGAGAACAGGTCAAAGAGTCCCATACCGAAGGCACCGCTGAGTGCACCGGTTTTCTTGCCGAAGATGATAGCAGCAAGGAATAATGGAACATTGCCAAGGTGGATCAGTCCACCGTTTGGTGCAAACGGTAAACGGATATTAACAACTGCTGTAAAAATATAAGTCAGTGCGATGCACATGGCGGTTACCACAATCGCCTGAGTATTGTTTCTTGCCTGCGTTCTGGTGCCGGCTGTCTGATTGAAAGATGCCATTTTAATTCCCTCTTTCTTCTTAATATAATTTGTAACTGTTCAGTACCTTCACAGTTACGAGCTAAAATGCATTTAAACGATAAAAACACGCTTTGCGAGTTTTTATCGTTATCGCGGCACTCCTCAAGGTTCCGTGCAAGCACGGACTTTGACTCGTTGCTCGCGTAAATCACCTTCGGTGATGGCATTTTGGTTTGTATGTCTCGGGATTTTGACATATTCATGTCAAAACACCTCGCGGGACAGTAGCTACTGAATAGTTACTATAATTTTAATATCACACTGAATCATAAAGGATAACTGGTCAGATAGAAATAACCAGTTTTGAAAAAAATAACCAGTCCAGTTTGAAAAAAAAGAAATATTATAAAGAAGATATACTGCGCGAATCTATGTGATCAGGATAAATTTTGTGTACCGAGAAGCGTGTTACAGGGAACGGAGTAAACAGTAAAGAGATCAGGATCGAATGTAAACTACAATAAACACAAGGTTGACAATACGAAAAACAGGTGATATAGTAGTATTAGCATAGCGGTGGATATTTTCTCGGCGCAGATGCAGCAAAATTATGGAGGATATGAAAAAATGACAACGACAACAATGAGCAGAGGCAAGACTTATGACATGGTGTACATTGCGGTATTTGCTGTGGTAATGGCGATTTGTTCCTGGATTTCCATACCGGCAACCGTTCCGTTTACATTACAGACCTTCGGTGTGTTCCTGGCAGTTGGAGTACTCGGTGGTAAGAGAGGTACCCTTTCAATTCTGGTGTACATTCTTCTTGGAGCAGTCGGCGTTCCGGTATTTGCCGGATTTAGTGGTGGAATCGGCAGTCTGTTTGGCAACGCCGGTGGCTACATAATAGGTTTCCTGGTGGGTGCTCTGGTTATGTGGGGCATGGAAAAAGTAATGGGAAGAAAAACATGGGCACTGGCAGTCCAGATGGTAGTTGGTCTGATTGTGTGTTATGCATTTGGAACTGCCTGGTTTATGATTATGTACACCAGAAGTGCAGGACCGGTTGGTCTCGTGACTGTACTTGGCTGGTGTGTATTCCCATTCATTATTCCGGATCTGATCAAGATCGTGGTAGCACTGGGACTGACAAAGAGTCTGAAAAAAGTACTTCCTATTATGCAGTAGCCATAGGATATCCAGAAGAAGAGATCTGTAAGACGCCTGGCCCTCCCGGACTTACAGGTCTCTTTTTGCGTTGCTCCACGTATGGAAGTTGTCTGGCTTAGATGATAATAATTATCATAATATGATAAAAAATAGGGTAAAAAATGTGAAAAATTGCCAATAGAACCTTGCGAAGAAAAAAAGAGAGTTATATAATAAAAATAATCATATTTATATATGTGTAATTATAAAATGTAATGAATGAGCAAGGAGGTAACACATGCATAAATGGAAAAAACTGGTTGCAGGAGTTTTATCAGCCAGTATGATTATACCGGCAGCACCATTGACTGCGGGAGCAACAGAACAGATAGAACTGGTGCAGCAGGCAGAAGCAACTCCGGAAGCGCAAGCAGCACCGGTAGCAGAAGTTCCGGCTTCGGAACAGACGGCAGCCCCGACGGAGACCCCGGCGCCGACAGAGCCCCCAGCAGTATCGGAGAATCCGACACCAACGGAGACCCCGGCACCGACAGAGACCCCGGCAGCCCCGGAGACACCGACCCCGACACCGACGGAGACCCCGGCACCAACGGAAACTCCGGTGCCGACAGCAACACCAACACCGGCACCGATACAGCCAACAACCCCGACGCCGACAGAGACTCCGGCAGCTGAACAGCCGACACAGGAAACACCGGCAGCAACACCGGCGGAAACACCGCAGCCTACGCCGGAAGCTACTCCGACACCGGAAGCAGAAGCACAGGGAAGCAACGAATCACTGATTGCAGGACAGCAGATAGTGATTCCACCACAGATCGAAGAGGATTTTCGTCTGACAACTGTTGATAAAGTATACGCATTTGCAAGAAAAGATTGCAGGATTCTTGAAGAAAAAAGCGATGAGGAAGATGCTGCAGCTACCGGATCTTTACCGGGCGGTGGTGTCTGCTATATCTTACAGGAAGACGAAGACGGATGGGTGTTTGTTGAATCCGGAAGAGTCAGAGGATTTATCAGAAAAGACGAATTAAACACAGGAGAAAAAGCGGATCTGATCATAGAAGAGGCAAAGGAATTGTCCGGGGAGGAGAATCCGGTATTCGAAAAAGCTACAAAACTGATGAATCCGCTGAAAAATAAAAATCTTCTGTATACAAAAACAACAGCAGGAAAAACAGTAGTAGATAAAGAATATGCATTCTGTAACACGGATAAAATAAATATCCGTGAAGGGAAAAGCACGGATGCACGGGTAATCGGCACGTTATCCCAGAATCAGGTTTGTTATGTACTGGCAAGTAAGAATCAAGAATGGGTATATGTGGAATCCGGTGATGTGCGTGGATTTGCAAAGAGTGAATACCTGTTGATGGGTGAAGAAGCGGAAGAAAAAGCAAAGGCATATACCGATGCGGGACAGGATCCGGAAACTGTATGCGGACTTGCTGATCAGATGATCGCACCGGAAGACAATGCCGTCTGCTATTATACGTTCAAATCAGTGAAAGAAGCCTCTGTTGAGAATCCAACCCGCCAGGCTCTGATCAATTATGCATTGCAGTTTATCGGTAACCCATATGTATGGGGAGGAACAGATCCGGTTCACGGAGCAGACTGTTCCGGTTTCGCACAGCATGTATATGCACAGTTCGGTATCGGTCTTCCAAGAACATCCGCAGCACAGTCGCAGTATGGAATGAAGATTCCGGTCAGTGAAGCAGCACCGGGTGATCTGATCTTTTATGCGAAAAACGGTCAGGTTTACCATGTAGTTATCTATATCGGTAATGGAAGAACTGTAGAAGCGGCCAGCACAAGATCAGGTATCTGCAGCCATGGCGTAAATTATGCCAATGCGGTATGGGCAACAAGACTTCTGTCCTGAATTATAAATGATAATAGTTTGACAATTTCATGAAATACGGTTGACAATCCGTCAATGTGGTGATAAATTAATGATAAAGAGTATAAGTTTTATAAAACTTATACAATGAATGCATAGAATCTGATTACTGACGGAGAAATGTGGGATACCACAGGGGAATCAGATTTGCAGGATGCCGACCGTCTGGGCAACATTTGTAGAGTTACAAGTGTTGCCCTTTTTTACTTTACAAGAAATTGACTTCCTGCAAAGTAAAAAATGCTCCGCGAGGATGTGCCAAGACACATTCTTTGTTCCTTTATAAAAGACAGGAAAAAGATATCCGGACGGCTGGTGTAAAAAGGAGGTGCGTCTGCAAAAAAGAAATTATGGGGAAATGCCAAAGAGATTATGAAAAGACGGTAATGGTTTGTGGCTGAACGATTACAGATAATGAAATGTGATGACAAGGAGGAAAAAGTTATGTTTCATGAAGAGTATACGGCATTATGTAATGCAGGGGTGGCAAAAAATAATCTGTTGAAGAAAAATCCACTGGGATATTTTATTTCATCCATGGTAGCAGGAATGTTTATTTCATTTGGCAGTATGGTAGCGTTTGTGCTGGGACAGTCGATGGATGGAAATGGTGCAGCGGCTGCGGTAAAACTGATTCAGAGTATTGCTTTTGCATCAGCTCTCAGTCTGGTTGTTATGGCAGGTGCTGAATTATTCACCGGTAACAATCTGGTGATGGCGGCAGCATCCCTGAGAAAGAAAGTATCTTGGGCGGATACTGTGAAACTGTGGTGTGTCTGCTGGATCGGCAATCTGATTGCTTCTTTGCTCTGTGTAGCGGCTTTCCAGCTGACCGGACTTCCGACAGCAGGAGATGGAGCAATCGCAGATTATTTTATCAAAATTTCTTCAGCAAAAGTTAGTCTTGGTGTCGGAGAGATCCTGGTGCGTGCGATCCTGTGTAATATTCTGGTCTGTCTTGCAGTATGGTGCGGAACCAAGATGAAAACGGAATCCGGAAAACTGATCATGATTTTCTGGTGTATTCTGATTTTTATGACCTGCGGATTTGAGCATAGCATCGCAGATATGAGCATCATCGGAATCGGTGTGGCAAACGGAGGAATCACTGTCGGTCAGTATCTGTATACCGTACTGTTGGCAACAGTCGGAAATATAATCGGCGGGGCAGTGTTTGTGGCAGTACCGTATCATGTGATTTCAAAAGAAAAATAAAAAAACGAAAAACGCAAAGACAGCCGTTCGGCAGATGGATATGACCGGACGGCTGTCTTTTGAGTTACGCGAATAACAAGACAAATAAAAAAATTTGTGCTTTTCATGCAAAAAATTTATAGAAATCGCTAATAAAACTGGATAATATTGTGAATTTATGGTACTCTTAATAGGACGAACTTATTTATCGGGTTTTTGCGGTCTTTTCCAAGGATGTGCGGAGGCGGAAGAGAGAGCAAAGACAGGTAATTATAAGGATAAAAAATATCAAGGAAGGTGAGCAATTGGAAAATTATACGAAGTATAAGCTGAAAAGCAAGGAAGAACTTGCATCCGTGCTGGAAGGCAAAGACAATTTGTTCGTGATTGCCTGCAACAAATGTTTCAAAGAGTTTGAAACAGTGGATGAACCGGACTGCGACGAGTTTTTAGCATTTGCAGCAGAACAGGGAAAAACGGTTACAGGCAGTGCAAAGTTTGATTTCTTATGTAATAAGATGCACACAGAGAAAAAATTACAGGATCTGCTTCCGGAAGGAACAGAGAACGTAGTTGTAATCTCCTGTGGTCTTGGTATCCAGACGATTGCAGATCTGTCAGGAAAACCGGTGGTTGCAGCAAGTAATACGCTCAACTACAGAGGTCATCACGGTATGGCACTTACCAAAAAGAGCTGTGACGCATGTGCACAGTGTTATCTGAACATCACAGGTGGTGTCTGTCCGATCGTTGACTGCTCGAAGAGTCTTGTCAACGGACAGTGTGGCGGTGCCAAGAACGGAAAATGTGAAGTAGACCCGAATAAAGACTGTGCATGGGAAAAAATCTATCAGAGACTGGCAAAACAGGGACGTCTGGAAGAATTTCTGCATCAGCCGGTACAGGTACGTGACTTCTCAAAAGTGAACTTCAAAGTTATCAATGATTATGTAAAAGCTGCCAGAGAAGACAGACTGAACGGATATTACGGTGGAGTACATCCGTCAGAACGCAAAGAATTCAGTGAGCATATTGCCCTGAAGAAGTTCCCGGATCCAAAGACCGTTGTTATTTCCATGTCCCAGCATCTGGGTGCACCGGCGAATCCGATCGTTGAGGTTGGCGATACCGTAAAGGTTGGACAGAAGATCGGTGAAGCAGCAGGATTTATTAGTGCTTCGGTACATTCAAGCGTAAGCGGAACCGTAGTTGCCGTAGAACCCCGTATGCATGGAACCAGAGGCAGCGAAGTGATGGCTGTTGTTATCGAATCGGATGGTAAAAATACTCTGCACGAATCCGTACAGCCACACAAAGATCTTGACAGCCTGACTCCGGACGAGATCATCGATATCATCCGTGAAGCAGGTATTGTTGGTATGGGTGGAGCAGGTTTCCCGACCTGTGTCAAACTGAAACCGGCAAAACCGGTAGATACCATTCTCCTGAACGGTTGTGAGTGTGAACCACTGCTGACCGCAGATCACAGAGTTCTTCTGGAATATGCAGACGATATCATTTATGGTCTGAAAGCGATCCTGAAGACAACAGGTGCTGAAAAAGGTATTATCGTCATTGAAGATAACAAACCGGATGCCATTGAACTGATGCAGGAAAAAGTTGCAAATATCGGTAACATGGAAGTATTCGTAGCAAGAACCAAATACCCGCAGGGTGCTGAGAAAACTCTGATCAAACGTGTCATGGGCAGACAGGTTCCAAGCGGCGGACTCCCGGCAGATGTTGGCGTTGTGGTAGATAATATCAGTACTGTGAAAGCAATTTCCGATGCGATCCGGAAAGGTATGCCTCTGATCGAGCGTGTTGCAACCGTAACAGGCGAGAAGATCAAACATCCGGGCAACTTTGTCATCAAGATCGGTACCAGCGTAAAAGAACTGATCGATTACTGTGGCGGATTTACCGATGAAGATGTTCTGGTTAAGATGGGCGGACCGATGATGGGATTCCCGCTAAAAGATCTGGAAGTACCGATGATGAAGGGCTCCAACGGTATCATCGCGATCGATACCGATGAGACAAAAGAGCAGGCCTGCATCAAGTGTGGTCGCTGCGTAGATGTTTGTCCGATGGAACTTTCACCGCTGTATTTTGTAAAATATGCAGATCAGGAGAACTGGGAAGGCATGAGAGACATGCATGTAATGGATTGCGTGGAATGTCGCTGCTGCCAGTATATCTGTTCTTCCAAAATCTCTATTATTGACAGAATCAAAGCCGGAAAAAATGCAGTAAGGGGGATGAAATAATATGTTAATTACCCAGTTAAAAGACAAAGAGATGATCAACTCTCTGGTGGCAGGGAAAAAAGTTTTCATCATCAACTGCCATGGATGTAAAGAAGTGCATTTTCCGGAAAAAGAAGCTGTAGAACTTCAGAAGGAACTTTCCGCTGAAGGCAATGTAACAGGAATCATGACTACCGATTATATCTGTAATCCGGAAAATATGGAATTACGCCTGAAAAAACATATGGAGAAGATCCAGGACTCTGATCTGGTTTTAGTATTCTCCTGTGGTGTTGGTGTACAGACAATCGCAGAATATCTGGATGACAAGAAGGTATGCGCAGCCTGCGATACCTATCCGCTTCCTGGTTTTCAGGGTGTGACACCGTTAGAGTACAAATGTGACCAGTGCGGTGAATGTTATCTGAATCTGACCGGTGGAATCTGCCCGATCACAGCATGTTCCAAGAGCCTTGTCAACGGACAGTGCGGCGGTTCCAAAAACGGCATGTGCGAGGTTGATAATACCATGGAATGTGGATGGGAACGTATCTACAGACGACTGGAAGCTATCGGACGTCTGGACGTACTGAAATGTCCGACACAGATTCACAATTTTGCAACAGATGATGAAGTAGCAAAATAATATAAGATACATAATACGATGCATCTATAAAATTTAATATGATTGGAGCAATGTATAATGAAAATGAAAGAATTATTCGACCGTGGTGAATTTGTAGTTTCTGCAGAAGTAGGACCGCCAAAAGGGATCCACGTGGACGAACTGGTAGAAGAAGCGAAAACTTATCTGAAAGATGTTCATGCAGTTAATGTAACCGATAATCAGTCTTCTGTTATGCGTCTGGGCTCTCTGGCTATGTGTAAAGTCCTGAAAGATGCAGGGATGAACCCGATCTTCCAGCTTGCCTGTCGTGACAGAAACCGTATCGCTCTGGAATCTGATCTTCTGAGCGCAGCCATGTTCGGTATCGACAACATCCTGTGTCTGACCGGTGACCATACCAAGATGGGTGACCATCCACAGGCAAAACCGGTATTTGACCTGGATTCCGTATCTCTGCTGCATACCGTAAAACTGCTGGAAGAAGGCGTAGATCTGGGTGGCAATCAGCTGGTTGGCGAACCGCCGAAGTTCTCCAAAGGTGCTGTTGTATCTCCATGCAGCGATTCCGTTGATGCACAGCTGGCAAAGATGGAAAGAAAAGTAGCTGCAGGTGCAGAATATTTCCAGACTCAGGCTGTTTTTGAGCCGGAAAAATTCATCAAATTCATGGAAAAAGCAAAACAGTTCGGAAAACCGGTACAGGTTGGTATCATCATCCCGAAATCAGCCGGTATGGTAAAATTCATGAACAATAACGTTGCCGGTATCCATGTTCCGGATGAGATGATCGAAGAACTGAAAGCAGACAAAGAAAGAACAAAAGCAGGTATCACCGGCGTAGAGATTGCTGCACGTATTATCAAAGAGTGTAAGCCATACTGCCAGGGTGTTCATATCATGGCTCTCGGATGGGAATCCAAGATCCCGGATCTGCTGAAACTGGCTGAGATCTAAAATCAGATAAAAGAAAATGCATTCAGATGGTGTGAACCGGAAGATGCAGAAAGATAAGATGAATGCAGGTTGTAGAAATACAACCTGCATCTTTTTTGTATCGTATATCAATAATTGGTCCGGTGAACCAATTTTGATTTATAATATTTTGCCGTGAGCTGGTATTGACAAACGAGGAAATGTGTCATAAAATAGTTCGTGAACGAACGAACGCTACCGAACTGTTCGCATCCGAACAAACAGAAAGGAGGTCACAGGATGCTGAAAGTAGAATACAGGGATCACATCGGATTTGAAAATAAACGGCTGGAAAATGAGATTCACAGTCGGATGACCGCCTATCGTGCAGCGATGGGAGGCGAGGAATTGACGATGATGCAAAGCTGGATTATCCGGTTTTTATATGAGCATTCCGAAGAAGACATTTATCAGCGGGATATTGAGGCGGAATTTTCCATAGCCAGGTCCACAGCGACAGGGATCCTGAAGTTGATGGAAAAAAGAGGATATATCCGCAGAGTCAGTGTGGAACGAGATGCCCGGTTAAAGAAACTGGAGCTGACGGAAGTTGGTATCAGGATGCAGGAAGGAACGATCCGCAACATCAACCGGCTGGAAAGCACACTTCGTCAGGGAATATCGGACGAAGATCTGGAAGTGTTTTTCCGGGTAATCCGTAAGATGCGTTCTAATATCGAGATTCAACAGGGAGAAACAAACAGGAGGAGAGAGTAATGCTTAAAACGCTGGGAGCTCAGATCAAAGAGTTCAAGAAAGACTCCATCAAGACTCCGTTATTTATGATTCTGGAAGTCCTGATGGAGATGCTGATTCCTTTTCTCATGGCATCCATCATCGATGATGGTGTGGAGAAAGGAGATATCCGCCATATCTGTATCATAGGCGGATGGATGATCGTGGCAGCACTGATTGGTCTGTATGCAGGTATCATGGGTGGTGTCTGTGGAGCCAATGCTTCCGCAGGATTTGCAAGAAACCTGCGAAAAGCCATGTATGAAAACATTCAGCAGTTTTCGTTTTCCAATATCGACCGGTTCAGTACCGCCGGACTGATCACACGACTGACCACGGATGTAACCAATGTACAGAATGCATACCAGATGCTGCTTCGCATGTTTGTGCGTGCGCCGATCAGCATGGTCTGTGCGATGATCATGTCTTTTTATATCAATGCAAAACTGGCAAGTATTTATCTGGTGGCAGTTATTATTCTGGGAGCATGCCTGTTCTTTATCATCAGCCGGGTGTCCGGATATTTTCAGGAAGTATTTAAAAAATATGATGATCTGAATGCGAGTGTGCAGGAAAATATTGCCGGTATCCGTGTGGTAAAAGCGTATGTGAGAGAAGATTATGAAGACAAAAAGTTTTCCAAAGCAAGTTACAATGTATATAAAATGTTTGTAAAAGCAGAAAAGATCCTGTCTTATAATGCACCTCTGATGCAGTTTGCGGTATACAGCTGCATCCTTGGAATCAGCTGGCTGGGTGCGAAGATGATCGTAACCGATCAGCTGACTACCGGAGAACTGATGAGTCTTCTTACATATTGTATGAATATTCTGATGAGCCTGATGATGGTGTCCATGGTATTTGTTATGGTATCCATGAGTGTGGCGAGTGCAGAACGAATCACAGAGGTTCTGGAAGAAAAACCGGAACTGACCAATCCGGAAAGACCGGTGACAGAAGTAAAAGATGGAAGTATCATCTTTGATCATGTAAACTTCAGCTACAAAAAAGGAAGTGGCGAATATGTCTTAAAAGATATCAATCTGAATATTCATGCAGGAGAGACGATTGGTATCATCGGTGGAACCGGAAGTGCAAAGTCCAGTCTGGTTAATCTAATAAGTCGTCTGTACGATGTGACCACCGGAAATATCAAAGTCGGCGGTATGGATGTGCGGTCTTATGATATGGAGACTCTGCGAAATCAGGTAGCCGTGGTACTGCAGAAAAATGTGCTGTTTTCCGGAACGATTCTGGAAAATCTGCGCTGGGGTAACAAAGAAGCCAGCAAAGAAGAATGCATCCGCGCCTGCCAGCTGGCCTGTGCCGATGAATTTATCGAGAAGATGCCTGAAGGGTATGAAACCTATATCGAACAGGGTGGTTCCAATGTATCCGGTGGACAAAAGCAGCGTCTGTGTATCGCCAGAGCATTGTTAAAGAAACCGAAAGTACTGATTCTGGATGATTCTACCAGTGCCGTTGATACCGCTACCGATGCACGGATCAGGGAAGCTTTTGCAAAAGAGATTCCCGGTACGACGAAACTGATCATCGCACAAAGAATCTCCAGTGTACAGGGGGCAGACCGGATCATCGTCATGAATGACGGTCAGGTAGATGGCTTTGGTACTCATGGAGAACTGCTTGCAAATAATCAAATTTACAGAGAAGTATATGAATCTCAGACCCAGGGCGGCGGAGATTTTGACGAGAAAGGAGGTGTCTGATCATGCCAGGACCAGGACCAAGAGGACCGAGAGGTCCGAAACCCCGGGTTGAAAATCCGGGAAAACTGATGGGACGTCTTTTAAAATATGTCGGAAAAAATTATGGAATTCATCTGGTAATTGTGGCAGTGTGTATTTTCGTCAGTGTCATTGCCAATGTCCAGGGAACCATGTTTATGAAAAATCTGATCGATCTGTATATCATGCCACTGATCGGGCAGAGCAGTCCGGATTTCGGTCCGCTGCTTGGAGCGATCCTGAAGGTTGCGGTATTCTATCTGATCGGTGTTTGGGCTACCTTTTCCTATAACCGGATCATGGTATATGTGACACAGGGAACACTGAAGAATCTGAGAAATGATATGTTCCATCACATGGAGAGTCTTCCGATCAAATATTTTGATACCCATGCGCATGGAGATATCATGTCAATCTACACAAATGATATTGACACGCTGCGTCAGATGATCAGCCAGAGTATGCCACAGCTGTTATCCAGTGTGATCACGATTGTCAGTGTCTTTGTCAGCATGATCATCCTGAGTATACCGCTGACACTCGTATCTCTGGTGATGATCGCCATCATGCTGTTTACTACGAAGAAAGTAGCCGGACTGAGCGGTAGATATTTCCTTGCACAGCAGAAATCTCTGGGTGCGGTAAACGGTTATATCGAAGAGATGATGGAAGGACAGAAAGTAGTAAAAGTGTTCTGTCATGAAGAAGAGAGCCTGGAAAAGTTCAATCAGTTAAACGATGAACTCTATGACAGTGCCAACAATGCGAATAAATACGGTAATATCCTGGGACCGGTCAATGCACAGCTGGGAAATGTCAGCTATGTGGTATGTGCGATCGCAGGTGGTATCTTTGCTACTTATGGAGTCGGCGGTCTGACCCTTGGTGCACTGGCCAGTTTCCTGACCTTTAACAAGAGTATCAACATGCCGATCAACCAGGTCAGCCAGCAGTTAAACAGTGTGGTTATGGCACTGGCAGGTGCAGACCGTATCTTCCGTATCCTGGATGAAAAACCGGAACTGGACGAAGGGTATGTTACACTGGTTAATGCGGAAATTGAGAATGGTGAGGTACGGGAAGCACAGAAACATACAGGTCACTGGGCATGGAAACATTACCACAAAGCGGATAATACAACAACTTATCAGCCGTTGGAAGGTGATGTGGTATTTAATGGTGTGGATTTTGGATATGATGAGAAAAAGATGGTTCTGCATGATATCAAGCTCTTTGCAAAACCGGGTCAGAAGATTGCATTTGTTGGTTCTACCGGAGCAGGAAAGACCACGATCACCAATCTGATCAACCGTTTTTATGATATCCAGGATGGAAAGATCCGTTATGATGGTATTAATATCAACAAGATCAAAAAAGCAGATCTGCGTCGGTCTCTGGGGATTGTTCTTCAGGATACGCAGCTGTTTACGAATACGGTTATGGAAAATATCCGTTACGGAAAGCTGGATGCTACGGATGAAGAGGTGATCGCGGCGGCTAAACTGGCGAATGCGGATGGATTTATCCGGAGACTGCCGGATGGCTATCAGACGAAACTGACGAATAACGGTGCCAATCTGAGCCAGGGGCAGAGACAGCTTCTGTCTATCGCCCGTGCAGCGGTAGCGGATCCGCCGGTGCTGATCCTGGATGAAGCGACTTCTTCGATTGATACCAGAACGGAGAAGCTGGTACAGGATGGTATGGATAAGCTGATGCATGGACGGACCACTTTCGTCATCGCACACCGCCTGTCCACCGTAAGAAACAGTGACTGTATTATGGTTCTTGAAAACGGACGTATCATCGAGCGTGGAACACACGACCAGTTAATTGAAGAAAAAGGAAAATATTATCAGTTGTATACGGGGAATACGGGGGAACTGGCGTAGTATAGTTTTTTCCCTAAGCGGACGAAACCGGGTTCCTCACATAGAAAAATAGAATAATATGTTCGACAGTAAAGAGAGAATGGTATGATCTGGGATTGATTCGTGTGAAATCGCCGGGAGAAAATATCATTACCACATACAGCATGGAGAGGACATTGTGTGATATTCTACGAAAACGAACAGAAGTAGATATTGGTATTGCTGCTGAGGCATATAAGCGATACGTGGACAGAAAAGATAAAAACATTCCTCAATTATCGGAATATGCGAAGAAATTCCGAGTAGAAGAAAGAGTGCGGAGATATTTGGAGATACTAATATGAAAAATGCGATGCAACTAAGCCCTGACAGATGAAAAACGCCTGGATCTCATATTGAGATTCAGGCGTTTCTCTCTTAAAAAGATTTATTTTCCTTCTGTAGCAAAATACTCCTTCACCATCTTCACAACCGTCCCCGACAACAGGAACACCGCAATCAGGTTTGGAATCGCCATCAGACCGTTGAAGGTCTCTGCAATACTCCACAGAAGTCCAAGTTCCACTGTAGCACCAAGAATGGCTACCAGAGAATATACAACCATAAACGGCTTTACGACCTTCTCACTGGAAAACAGAAACTCGATACATCTTGCTCCATACAGTCCCCATCCGATGATTGTAGAAAAAGCGAAACAACACATCGCAACGGCTGTAAAAACAGAAATCCAACTGCCATATACAGAAGTAAATCCTGATATCGTGAGTTCTGCACCGGCAGCCTGTCCATAAGTGACCGTGATGCCGCTGCACAGAATAACCAGAGCAGTCAGGGTGCAGATGACAATGGTATCGGCAAATACTTCAAAGATACCGAACAGACCCTGTTTCACCGGCTTTCTGGTATCCGCACAGGCATGGGCGATGGATCCGGTACCAAGACCTGCTTCGTTGGAGAAGATACCACGGGAAACTCCTTTTTTCATGCTGAGAAAGAAGCTTCCTACCACACCGCCGGTTACAGCACGCGGGCGAAAAGCACCATAAACAATAGAATAAAAAACATGCGGAATATTACGGAAGTTGATCAGTACAACACCAAGTGCCAGAAGAATATAAAACAATGCCATAAAAGGAACCAGTTTTTCCGTCACACTTCCGATTCGCTTGATACCGCCAAGAAGGATCAGACCGACCAGAATCGTGATCACGATTCCGATGATCAGATTCAGTGTGCTGACAGACTGATCAGAAATCAGGTGGAAATTAATCAGTGCGGAATCGACAGCTGTTGTGATCGTATTGACCTGTGTGGCATTACCGGTACCGAATACGGTAAGGACACCAAAAGCGGAAAAAAGGTACGCCAGCCAGTGCCAGTGTTTTTTAAGACCATTTTTTATATAATACATAGGTCCACCGACAAGATCTCCCTTGGCGTTAGTTTCACGAAAATGTACGGCAAGGGTAACTTCAGCAAATTTGGTACACATGCCAAGGATAGCCGAGATCCACATCCAGAAGACAGCACCGGGACCGCCGATGGCGATGGCACCCGCGACTCCGGAAATATTACCGGTACCGACCGTCGCGGCCAGAGCGGTACAGACTGCCTGGAAAGGCGTCAGAGAACCGTCAGATGCGTCTTTTTTTCGGAACATACGTCCGATGGTGGTCTTGATTGCATAGGGAAATTTGCGGATCTGTAAAAAATGAGTACGGATGGTCAGATACAGACCAACACCGATGATACAGATCATAGCAGGGACTCCCCAGATAAAATTGTTGACCGCCGAATTGATGGATTCGATTGTACTTAACATAGATTATCCCTTTCTTTGGTTAAAATAAAAACTGTTATGCTATTCCGGTCAAAAAAAGCTGGAATAACTTTATTAGTATAGCATAGTTACGTGAAAAAGTGAAGAAAAATATCCCCCGTGGAGGCTTGTGAAAAAAGAAACAATTATGATATAATGAGCGTTAGCGAGCGAGAACAAACGAAGTTTGTTCATCGGGAGCGGCGAATGGCGATCATGATAGCTGCAAAAGCAGCGTCAAGCACCGAAGGTGCGAATCATGACATAATGAGTGTTAGCGAGCCAGAAGCGTGCATGCACGGTTATGGGGAGCGGCGAATGGCGATCATGAACGAAGTTCATGATATAATGAGCGTTAACGATATAGTTATGCGGAGGGACGAAAAATATATGGAATTACTGGAACAGATCGAAGATTACTGGACTGACAGAGCCGAAGGGTACTCTCAGGTGAATCAGGAAGAACTGGCGGGTGATAACCGGACAAACTGGAGACGGGAACTGGAACGTCATTTTCCGGAGAACAGAACAAATGAGACCTATAAGATTCTGGATATCGGAACCGGTCCAGGATTTTTTTCTATTATTCTTGCAGAGGCAGGCTACCAGGTGACTGCTGTGGATTATACAGAAGCGATGCTGGAAGAGGCTAAAAAAAATGCAGGAGCATTCGCACAAAAGATCACATATTGTCAGATGGATGCCAGTCATCTTGCATTTGCGGATGAAACATTTGATGCAGTAGTCAGCCGGAATCTGACCTGGAACCTGGAAGATCCGGAGCAGGCGTATAAAGAATGGATGCGTGTGCTGAAAAAAGGTGGTATCCTGTTAAATTATGATGCTAACTGGTATCATCATCTCTTTGATGCTGAAAAAAGAGAAGAATATGAGAAAGACCGGCAGATGGTAACTGAGGCCGGACTGGAAGATCACTATACCTGTACGGATATCGATACGATGGAAGAGATTGCCAGACAGGTGCCGCTCAGCAGGATCAATCGCCCCCGGTGGGATCAAAAGATACTGCAGGAACTCGGAACAGCCCGGGTAAGTGTGGATACGGAAGTCTGGAACCAGGTATGGTCAGAGGTGGAAAAGGTCAATTATCATTCGACACCAATGTTTGGTATCGAAGCAGTCAAAGAGTAAGAATCATACAGGACGGATTGAATGTGAAATGATGAAGAACGAGAATAAATTTCAGATAGCAGGGCTGGAAATAACCCCGGGCGAGAGATGGCAGGGAACGCTGATGATCGGAGGCGGAGAATTCGTACTTCCGGCGGCGGTTCTGCACGGGGAAAAAGAGGGAAAGACCGTGCTGATCACTGCGGCCGTGCACCCAGGGGAATATGTGGGTGTGGAGACAGCAGTGGAACTGGCGAACGAATTAAAAATGGAAAAAATCACAGGAACAATAGTGATCGTAAAAGTGGTCTGTCCTGAAGAATTCGAGCAGCGGGCAGGAAGTCTCTGTCTGGAAGACAGGAAAAATCTGAATCGGCAGTTCCCGGGAGATGAAAAGGGAACAAGAACACAGAGACTCGCCAGTGCCATAAAAAAAGAATTGCACAGTGTGGCAGATTATTATATTGATCTTCACAGCGGAGATGAATATGAAGATCTGACGCCGTTTGTATATTATGCGGGAAAAGGAGAAAAAGAAGTCATCGAGGTTTCCCGAAAAATGGCGCAACACGTGGACGTTCCGTATATGGTACGCTCCAATGTGGAATCCGGTGGTTCTTATAATTATGCAGCCTCCTGCGGAATTCCGAGCATCCTGATTGAGAGGGGTGGTATGGGACGATGGACGAGAGAAGAAGTAGAGTCCAATAAGAGGGATCTGAAAAATATCCTGCGTTACCTTGGCATTTACCGGACCAGCCGTGGTTACTGGAATCATTATCCCATGGAAGTGACGGATGTGGTATATCAGTCGGCAAATCAGGCCGGTTTATGGTATCCGGATAAAAAACCGGGAGATATGTTTTCAGAGGGAGAAAAGCTTGGAAAGGTCACAGACTATGAAGGAAAGACCCTGGAGACGAGTTATGGGGGATATGACGGTGTGATTCTTTTCCAGACGGGAAGTCTGCAGGTGACAAAGGAAGGACCGATGATCGCCTACGGAAGAATCGCTTATGAAAAAGATGACCGGAAAGAAAAGATCGCCGGTTACTGGACAAAACGAAGTTCAGATTTCAAAGAGCAGAGAAGAGAAGAACTTCACAGTCCACTGGCGAAACGATGGATGGAAGAAATCGATAAATATTTGCCGGAAAAAGAGCATCTGCGGATCCTGGATGTAGGATGCGGTGCGGGATTTTTCTCTATTCTCCTGGCGAAGAGAGGACATCAGGTGACCGGGATTGACTTGACACCGGATATGATTCTCCATGCCAGAGAACTGGCAAAAGAAGAACAGGCAGATTGTGAGTTTCAGGTAATGGATGCAGAGAATCCGGAATACGATGACGATACCTTTGATTTTGTGATCTCCCGGAATCTGACCTGGACGCTTCCGGATGCACAGAAAGCCTATAAAGAATGGATGCGTGTGCTGAAACCGGGCGGTGTGCTGTTGAACTTTGATGCCAATTATGGAGCGGTAGATTTTACGGATACTTCTGATCTTCCGAAAAATCATGCCCATAACCAGATTGAAAATACACTGATGCAGGAGTGTGAGGATATCAAACGCCAGCTGTCCATAAGCAATTATGCCCGTCCTGCCTGGGATCTGGAAGCTCTCAGCAGCAGCGGTGTGCAGCAGTTCCAGATTGATATGGGAGTCAGTCAGCGTGTCTACATGGAAAAAAATGCGTTCTATAATCCGACTCCATTGTTTGCAGTCTGTGGAAAAAAAGGTGACTTATGATCAATATCAAACAGTTAAAATATTTTATCACCTGTGCAGATGCCGGCTCTTTCAGCGAGGCGGCATCTGTTTTATATACAACCCAGTCCAGCGTCAGTAAGGTGATCCGGGCACTGGAAGAAGAGATGCAGGCATCGCTTTTTGTGCGAAATCCTCATGGAATCAGCCTGACACCAAACGGAAAACAGGCCTATGCCTATGCCAGCCGGGTATTGGAAAACGTGGAAGCGATGGCAGAGCTGTCCGCGGTGGGAGATACCCAGTGGTTGAATATTGCATTTAACCCCAGTTCCTGGATTGCAGACTGCTTTGTACGGTTTTATCAGATTCATGAAAAAGAAAACCTGCACTGTCAAGTACACACCGGAAAAATGCGGGAAGTGCTGGAGCGTATCCATGAATACAAAGACGAACTCGGTTTCCTCTACGTGACAACCCGTCAGCAGACGGATCTGCAGTATCTGCTGGTACGAAAACAGCTGGAATTCATTCCGTTGAAAGAACTGGACACCTATCTGTATCCCGGCGGCGGATACCTGCAAAAAGAAGGAATACAGCTCACCCGGGAAACAATCGAAAATCTGCATTATATCCAGAACTTCCTGGAAGACGCCGGCAATTACGAAGGCTGGAAACTGGATACAGAAAATAATCTGACCCTTGGAAAAATCGATGTCTCCGTCGTAACCAACAGCGACTACATTATGGAAAAGATGCTGGATCACGGCAGCCTCGCCAACATCAGCGGCGACAGTCTTACTCCCGGGAAGACTCCTTCACGTCCGGGCATTTGTCTTACCAATGAATCCGATAAGATTATGTTCGGATATGTAAAAAGAGAAAAGACACCGTTGTCGGATCTGGCAATGAAATTTCTTGATTATGTAAAACAGGAGCTGATCGGATAAACAACCGGGAAATTTGTATGTTTTGGAGTAACTATTCAGTAGCCATTGTACCGCGAGGTGTTTTGGCATGAATATGCCAAAATCCCGAGACATACAAGCCAAAAATGCCATCACCGAAGGTGATTTACGCGAGCAACGAGTCAAAGTCCGTGCTTGCACGGAACCTTGAGGAGTGCCGCGATAACGATAAAAACTCGCAAAGCGTGTTTTTATCGTTTAAATGCATTTTGGCTCGTAACTGTGAAGGTACTGAACAGTTATGTTTTGGAATATGGTCAGTCCAAAATTGAATACCTCAAAACCCCCTACGGGGCTTACGACAGAAATATGGAAATGATATACTCATTATAGTTCTTTTGATGAGGTGATAAAATGAAAAAGTATGTATTGCATAGATTTTTACAGTTAATCCCCATTTTACTGGGGATTACTTTTTTGTCTTTTGCCATGATGCGCCTGGCTGGTTCGGACGTGGTTACGGAGATGTATCAGAACAGAGGAACGGAAGTATCTCAGGAAATTATAGATGCGAAAAGAGCAGAACTTGGACTGGACCAGCCATTCCTGGTACAGTATGGCAGATGGCTTGGCGGAATGCTGACAGGGGATATGGGAGAAAGTTATATGACCGGGAAACCGGTGTTCCCTACTTTTCTTTCCAAACTTCCGGCGACCTTGCTTCTGACAGCTTTATCCATTATCCTTACCATACTGGTGTCGATTCCTTTTGGCATACTTGCAGCGGTTACGCATGATAAGATTCCGGATCTGATCCTGCGATTTTTCAGCTTTATAGGAAATGCTTTACCCAATTTTTTTGTTGCTATGTTACTGATGCAGCTATTAAGTATTAGGCTTCAACTGCTTCCGGTAATTTCGGATGGAGTGACCCTGAAGAGTGCATGGATGCCGGCTCTTACACTGGCTGTTTCCATGTCAGCAAAATATATGCGGCAGGTTCGAGCCGCAGTGCTGGAGGAATGGAATAAGGATTATGTGCAGGGAGCGCGGGCAAGAGGTGTGCGCAGTCGCGTGATCTTATGGAAAAACGTAATGAAATCTTCGATGCTGACGATTATTACACTACTGGCACTCTCAATCGGAAATCTGCTGGGGGGAACTGCTATTATAGAAAGTATTTTTATGTGGGATGGCGTTGGAAAACTGGCAGTAGATGCGATTACCATGCGTGATTATCCGGTTATTCAGGCTTATGTGGTATGGATGGCAATTATTTATGTGATGGTGAATCTGATCACGGATCTTTTGTATCACCGACTGGATCCGAGAATTCGTCTGGGGGTAACAAAAGGATGAGAGAACCAACAATTAGAAAACAGAATATACACAGGAATCATTTGAAGATTCGTCTGATTTTTTTTGGAATACTGGCGTTGGCACTGGTGATCGCATCGTATTTTAGTGAATATTTATGCCCATATGATCCCTATCTGCAGGATCTGGGTAATGCAAAGGCAGTGCCGTCCGCTGCACATATCTTTGGTACTGACCGATATGGACGGGATATGCTGTCCCGTGTGATCGTGGGAAGCAAGACCAGTATTTATTCCACCTTATTGCTGGTTGCATTTATTACAGTGCTTGGTACGATGATCGGAGTGTTTTGTGCCTGGAAGGGAACATGGGTCGATACGGTTCTGATGCGTATTTCCGATGTATTCCTTGCTTTCCCCGGGCTGGTGTTTGCGCTGGCGGTAGCGGCAGCTCTTGGAGGTGGTGTCCATAATGCGATCATAGCACTGGGTGCCATCAGCTGGCCAAAATACGCCAGAGTGGCAAGAAGTGAAACTCTGGCACAAAAAGAAACGGTATACCTCCGGGCAGCGAAACTGTCCGGCTGTGGAACCTGGAAACTGATTTTTAAGCATATACTTCCTAATATTACAGGCCCCATCCTGGTTACAGCGATGCTGGATATCGGAACGATGATGATGGAACTTGCAGGTCTGTCTTTTCTGGGGCTGGGAGCAAAACCGCCGGTGGCTGAGTGGGGAAGTATGATGAGTGACACAAGAAATCTGCTTACGACTCATCCCTGGGTAACGCTGGCACCCGGGTGTGCAATCTTTGTATCAGTAATGATATTCAATCTGTTGGGTGATACGGTCAGAGATTGGCTGGATCCCCGCAATGGGAGGTAGAAAAAGTGACGGAAGTCATTCGTTATGAACATGTAGATATCAGTTATAAAGGAAAAAGGGTTGTACATGATGTCAGTTTTTCTGTAGAAAAAGGTGAAATCCTTGGAATTGTAGGAGAAAGTGGCAGCGGAAAATCGACGCTGATCAAAGCGGCGATGGGTCTGCTTGGAAAGGACGGTCTTGTTACCAGAGGGGATATCTGGTATAAGGGAATGGATCTTCCCGACCTGAAACCGAGGGAGATGAGAAAACTGTGCGGACCGGAGCTTGGAATGATCTTTCAGACAGCCGGAAGCTCTTTTTGTCCAATCCGTACGGTACGGGCACAGCTCTATGAATTCATGACAGAACATAAAAAAATAAAAGCAGATGTATTTGAGAATCAGGCAGAGGAGCTGCTTGAAAAATTTGGCTTTGAAGATCCCAAAAGAGTACTGGACAGTTATCCTTTTGAACTTTCCGGTGGTATGCAGCAGCGAGTGGGCATTGCGGCTGCCATGCTTTTGAACCCGAAGATACTGATGGCAGATGAGCCGACCTCCGCACTGGATGTAACAGTTCAGAAACAGGTAGTGGAAGAGATGCTTATGGTTCGGGAAACGTTTGGAACTTCCATAGTGCTGGTAACTCATAATATGGGAGTGATCCGTGCGATGGCAGACAAAGTGCTGGTTTTACATGAAGGTGAGATCATGGAGTATGGAGTGACAAAAGAAGTATTTGAACATCCGGGATCAGTGTACACAAAGAAATTGCTGGCAGCGGTTCCAAAACTTCGGAGGTAGGAAAAATGAGTGTGGTACTAGCAGCAGAACATCTGACAAAAACATTTGTCTCTCTGGGACGAGAGAACTACACGGCAGTAGATGATGTGAGTTTTTCTGTAGAGTCCGGTGAGAAGCTTGGAATTATCGGAGAAAGCGGAAGCGGGAAGACTACGGTTGTCAATATGATCACCAGGTTACTGGATGTTTCTTCCGGAACGATCCGGCTGGATGGAGAAGATATCACTCTGAAAAAGGGAAAAGAGTTAAAAGAAGTATATAAGAAGATGCAGATGGTGTTTCAGACTCCAACGGAGAGCTTTGATCCGCGCAGGAAACTGGGTGATGGAATTGCAGAAAGTCTGATCAATTATGGAATGAAAAAAAAAGAAGCAATGGTGAAGGCAGGACAGCTGCTGGAACTATGTGGACTGGAAAAAGAATATGCAGCGCGCTATCCTCATGAAGTCAGTGGCGGGCAGTGTCAAAGGGCTGCGATCGCGCGTGCGATCGCTATCGATCCCCGGTTACTGATCCTGGATGAGGCGACCTCTGCGCTGGATGTTACGATTCAAAAAGAGATCCTGGAACTGCTGGATAAACTGAAAACAGAAAGGAATATGACATATCTGTTTATCTGCCATGACATTGCACTGGTTCAACAATTCTGTGATAGAGTGCTTGTCATGCATCAGGGAAAGATTGTGGAGGAGGGAACGCCGGATGAGGTGATCCGGAATCCGAAGACAGAATATACCGGAAGACTTATTGAAAGCGTTCTGTGATAATAATAACAGAACCCCCCGGCCGGGATATGAGAACGGATAGGAAGACCGGCCAGAGATTCTGTAAAAGAATAATAAAGTGAGAAACAGAAAGAGAGGAACAGAAAGGATGAATGCGAAAAAACTGATCGGTACTGCGTTAAGTGTTGTTTTATGTGCGAGTATGCTTGCAGGATGCGGAAATCAGAAAAACGAAACGGAGACAACAACTGAGAAAGGGAAAAAGACCCTGGTAATCGGTGACACAACATTCAACAGTTCCAATGAAGAAAACAATGTGAATCCACATGATGCTTATTCAGGATGGGCCTGTATCCGGTATGGAATTGGTGAGACACTGGTAAAATATTCGGATACCATGGAAATCGAACCCTGGCTGGCAAAAGAATGGGAGAATGTGGATGAACTGACATGGAAGATTACCCTGCAGGATAATGTGAAATTTTCCAGTGGCCGGGATATGGATGCGGAAGCGGTGAAAGAATGTCTGGAGCATCTGACTGAAAATCACGAACGGGCAAAAAATGATCTGAAAATCGATTCGATGGAAGCAGATGGTCAGATTCTTACGATTCATACTTTAGAGCCGAAACCGGCGCTGTTAAACTACCTTGGAGATCCCTATGGATGTATCATTGATGTGGACGCAGGATTTGATGATGGAATCGTAGCAGGTACCGGTCCATACATCGCCGTGGACTGCCAGAGCGATGATCACCTGACACTGGTAAAAAATGAGGATTACTGGAATGGAACGCCGAAGATTGACGAGCTGACAATCCGTACCATTACAGATGGAAGTACACTGGCCAATGCACTTCAGTCGGGAGAAATACAGGCAGCCTACGGTATGGCTTACGAAAGCTATCCGATGTTTGAAAATGATGCATATACATTTTCACAGATTTCCACTTCCCGTTGTTTCTTTGGAAAGATGAACTTTGATGAGAGCTCTGTGTGTGCAGATCCGGCAGTCCGAAAAGCGATCGCCATGGGGATTGACAAAGAAAACTTTGTCGCAACCTTACTGGAAGGCAATGGTTATGTGGCAAATGGAGTATTTCCGGAAGGTTCCGCATTTGGCGGAGATAAGGTGACGACAGAAACTTATGATCCGGAAGGCGCGAAAGAAGTGCTGGAAGCAGCAGGATGGAAGGATACTGACGGAGATGGCATCCGTGAGAAGGATGGAAAAAAATTAACAGTAAGATGGCTGACCTACCCAAGCCGTCAGGAACTGCCGCTGCTTGCAGAATCCGCACAGGCAACTCTGAAGGATATCGGGATTGATCTGGACATCAACTGTACGGCGGACAATAACTCTGTAGCAGATGATCCCACTGCATGGGATGTCTATGCAATGGCCAATGTACAGGCACCTACCGGTGATCCGGAATACTGGTTTACTGTTTTTGCAACTTCCGATGCGACAAGAAATCAGGGAAAATACAGCAGTGAAAAACTGGATGAGCTGGAAAAAGAACTGAGTGCGGAATTTGACATAGAAAAACGTGCAAAACTTGCTGTACAGATGCAGCAGACCGTTCTGGATGATCATGCATTTGTCTTCTGCTCGTTCCTGAAAATGAGCATGATCTCCAAAGCAAATGTTACCGGATATGAATCCCATGCCTGCGATTATTATCAGGTTACGGCAGATCTGGATATTAACTGAGAACAGATGTCAAAAAGATGCTATGTTTTAAAGCATGGCATCTTTTTTCAGGTTTGGAAACAGAAATATGCCGGTGGAAGAAAAAGAGATTATGCAGTATAATAAGGGAAAACGGGAGAGGAGTAACTGAATGAAGAAAAAAATCATAGGAAGTGTGCTGGTTCTCGGAATCGTTGCGGCTGCAGCAGGTCTGTTTGTACCAAATGCAGTACAGAAGATAACAAAAGAAAGCGTAATTACTTCCTCGCAGCTGGAAAAAGCGGTGGATATCAGTGAACTGTCCACGGCAGAGTTCATATACAACGGGATCGCAGACAAGTACAGTGATGGAAACCTGGAAGAAACCGAGTGCCATATCGCGTATGCCTCCACGGTGAAAGTAGGAATCGCGCTGGATCAGATAACATTTACCATTGATGAGGAAAAGAAAACGGTAACGCCGGTACTGCCGGAAATTACGGTAAATACAGTAACCGTGGATCCGGATTCGCTCAGTTTTATCCCACAGAATCCAGATGTGGAGCTGAAAGATATCATGACGGTGTGCAAGGAAGATGCCCTAAAGGAAGCGAGTGAGTCAAAAGAACTCTATCAGACGGCCGAAGAAAATCTGCAGTCAGCCATCGAAGCACTACTCTCGCCGATCCTGAAAAATGCAGGATATACGATGCAGTGGGATATATAGAAGACCTTGAAATTTGCCGGGGAGGAAAGCAAAATGAGAGTACGAAAGATAACAAAAACATGGATGCTTCTCGTTGGGACCGTTGTTCTTTGTCTGACAGGATGCGGAAAAGAAACACAGACTGCTGATTTTTCAGGGGTTACTTCGGTGTGTGAACTGGCCACTTTGAAGTGTTATTATCATAATGTTGCGAAAGCGGAGACGGAAGCAAGTGGCATTTTCGCAAAATGGCTGAAAACCGGATATAAGAAAATCTGGACGGAATACAGTGGGATCATTGAATATGGCATCGATATCAGTCAGGTCACAGTATCGGAACCGGACAAAAACGGTGTGGTGACCGTGACGATGCCGGATGCACAGGTTTTGAATGTAGATGTGGATGAAGATTCTCTTGGTACCCCGCTGACCGATACCGGTTTTCTGACCAGTGTTACCACAGAAGAGAAAACAACGACACTGGCGGGTGCGCAGGAAGCGATGGAGCAGCAGGCAAAAGAAAATACAGAGATGCTGTCGCAGGCAAAGGCACGGGCGAAGACGCTGATCGAGGAGTACATAAAAAATGTGGGTGAGAGCATCGGTGAGGAGTATACGGTAGAGTGGAAAGATGCAGAGCCGGGAATGACGGAGAGTGAGAAAAAGTAAGAAAATAGATAAGGGGAATGTAAGAACAGGGCTTTACCATAGTTTTGAAAATACTGTGGTAAAGCCTTTTATAGTAGATTATTATTGCCTGTTTGACAACCAGAACCTCTGAAATCGCCATGAAATATCTGATAAATACTTATTTTATTGGATTTTCGGGAGCGAAAGTTCTTGCAACTCCGTCTAATGTATGTAAACCTTAAAGAAAAGCACCTGTTTTTGTACGTACAAACAGAAAGGACAACGAATGGAAAGATTAATCAGTCAGGCAAGGAAGGGAGATCCGGATGCTTTTACGGCACTAATGGAGAGTCAGATGCAAAATATGTATAAGGCGGCGCGGTCGGTTCTTTGCAACGATGAAGATATTGCGGATGCGATTTCAGATACGATTCTTGTGTGCTGGGAAAAATTTTCCCAGTTGAAGGAAGACAGATATTTTCGTACCTGGATGACCAGGATCCTGCTGAATAAATGTACTGATATCCTGCGAAAAAGAAAGCAGATGGTCTGGATGGACGAGATTCCGGAGACACCGGATGTGGACGCTGGGTTTGAAAACAGTGAGTGGAAAGAGGCACTGAACAGTCTGTCGGAGAATTTTCGACTGGTGGTGATGCTGTATTATATCGAAGGATTTAAGACCAGTGAGATCAGTCAGATTCTTGATATCCCGGAGGGAACCGTGCGCAGCAGGCTGGCGCGGGGACGGGAACAGCTGGCGGGACTTTTCCAGGTGAAGGTCGTGAATTAGGTGGACAGAAAGCTTAGAGCGTGTCTGAAAAATCATTTCCGCAATCTGCAAGCCCCACTTTGCGGTATA